>Ga0256843_1001176_pt1 | contig 21162 bp, 18 predicted proteins | sample AlvinellametaG_FD_191572 | JGI IMG/M metagenome (GOLD analysis project Ga0256843, IMG submission 191572) | Pompeii worm associated microbial communities from hydrothermal vent at the East Pacific Rise, Pacific Ocean - Alvinella | ecosystem: Host-associated > Annelida > Integument > Unclassified ... | reverse complement strand
ATTATTTTTTTTCATACGACACTCCCTTTTTTTCCCCTATTCGGGGTATATTAAATTCACACTTTTTAATACTAAATAGATTATTTATATATTACAATATTATATAATCTAAGAGTATTATTTATAAATTTTATTAAAAAATAATTTTTTTCCATTAAATTCATTTTTAATTCATTTTAAATGTTTATAATTTCATTGCCCGTAAAAAAATAGTTTTTTTCATACTACGACTCCTTTTGAAATAATTATTTTTTTCATACGACACTCCCTTTTTTCCCCTATTCGGGGTATAAATCAAACTCTTTGTGAATGACAAATAGCTACAGCCATAGCATCAGTAATATCAAGAGGCTTTATTTCTCCTTTTATACCAAGAATTCTTTTTACCATAAATGCTACACTTTTTTTATCAGCTTTTCCATTACCTGTAACAGCTTTTTTGACTTGCAATGGTGTATATTCACTAAAATTACCATGTTTTTGAATAATTCTAAGAGATAATGCACCACGAAATTGTGCTAATTTCAATATCCCCTTTGGATTATAAGCAAAAAAGATATCTTCTACAGCAACTTCATCAATATCATCTGTTAATATAACATCTAGGCCTTCTATAAGTTCTGCTATTTGATATTGAAGTTCTCTCTCTTTTATTCTAATTACACCTGCATCAATTAATCTAATTTTATTTTTCTCTTTTTCAATAATTGCATATCCACATTTAATACTTCCTGGATCTATTCCTAAAATTTTAATATTCACTCCTTTTTCACCAATTGTTCACCATTTATTCAATATTAATAAATTTGATTTTACACCTTTTTTTTGGTATAATCTATCCATATAAAAAATATTTTTCACAAAGGGGTTTGATTGTGATTTTCGATAAAATAAAATTATCACTTAAACAAAGTGAAGATAATTTAAATTATAACAGATATATTAAAAATTTAAAACTAAATGAATCGAAATCCAATTCTAAAATTTTATATATAGAAGCCCCTAATATATATATTGCTACTTACTTAAAAAGATACTATACAAAAAAAATAGCTAATCTATACAAAATTGAAACAGATATAGTTCCCCAAATTCATTTTATAACTAGTTTAACTAACACAACAAAAATAAACTATGAAGAAAGTATAAAAAAAGATATCTCTAATACAACTGCTAGTTTAATTCCAGAATTCACATTTGATAGTTTTGTAGAAGGACCAAGTAATTTATTTGCTTATAATACTGCAAAAGCTATAGTAAAATCACCAGGAACATTATATAACCCTATGTTTATTTATGGTGGTGTAGGTCTTGGAAAAACTCATTTATTACAAGCTATAGGAAATGAACTAAAAAATTCACTTAATATTACTTATGTAACAAGTGAACAATTCATGAATGATTTCACATACAATATTAGAAACAAAACTATTGATGAATTTCATAAAAAATATCGTAAATGTGATTTATTACTAATCGATGATATTCAATTCTTTGCAGATAGAATCAAAACACAAGAAGAATTTTTTCACACTTTTAACGAACTTATTTCAAATAAAAAACAAATTTGTGTAACAGCTGATAGACATCCAAAAGAAATATTAGGTATTGATAAAAGAATTACTACAAGATTTGAACAAGGTGTAATTACAGAAATACAAAAGCCAGAATTAGCAACCAAAATAGCTATTATCAGAAAAAAATGTGAACTAAATAAAATCACTTTACCTGAAGATGTTATTATATTCATAGCAACTAGCTTAAATAACTCTATTCGTGAAATAGAAGGAATGATTACAAAAACACATGCAATGGCTAGTATGATTGGTGCTAAAATCGATTTAGATTTTACTAAAGAAATATTTAAAGACCAAATAGAAAATAAAGATATAGATTTAAATGATATAATTAAACTAATATCAAAAGAATTTAATTTAAAACCAAGCGAAATTACAGCAAAAAGTAGAAAACCAGCTATTGTTTTAGCTAAAAGAACTGGTATCTATTTAGCAAGAGAACTAACAAAACAATCAACAACACAAATTGCTAAGTTCTTTGGCTTAAAAGATCACAGTGCAGTAAGTCATGCTATTAAAGCATTTAACAAAAAAATTAAAGAAGATAAAGAGTTTAAAAACAAAATAGAAGAATTAAAAAGTAAAGCTAATAGTTCAAATAGTGAATAGTGTGAAAAAGTTTTCACTATAAAATCACATAACTTTAAACCTAAATTAAGGTAAAAGCAGACAATATTCACTTATTCACTTGTCCTATTACTATTACTATTTAATTATTAAAAATATAAGGAGTAAAAAATGTATATCAAATTTTCGAAATCAATAATTGAAAACATATTATCCATAATGATTAACTTTACTGAAAAAAAAGATAATTCACAAATAACATCTCATATATTATTAGAAGCAAAAGATAAATTAACCATTAAAGCTACTGATAAAGAATTTGGTATCGAATATATAGATGAAACAACTGAAATATTAGAAAAAGGTATTACAACTATAAATGGTAAAAAGTTTTATGAAATAATAAAAGCACTTAATGATGATTATATTACATTAGAAATACAAAATAATATTGCATATATTTCACAAAATCATTCTGTTTATAAATTACCTATTTTTAATGCAAATGAATTTCCTGAATTTCCAATATTAGAAAGTTTTAAAAAATTTGAACTTAATTCTTTAGAATTTATTGACGGATTAAAAAAAATATATGCAGTTATAGATTCAAATAATCCAAAATATGAACTAAACGGTGCATTATTAGATATTTCTAATAATAATCTAAATTTAGTAGCTACAGATACAAAAAGATTAGCTTTATATTCTATATCTCAAAAAACATCAGAAGATATAAATATAATTATTCCTAAAAAAGCTATTTCTGAAATAAAAAAATTATTCTTTGATAATTTTGAAATATATTATAATGAAATTAATTTAATGATAAAATCAAATAATATTACATTTTTTACTCAATTAATAAATGGTAAATTTCCTGATTATAAAAGAATTATTCCTTCTGAATATCAATATGTGATTAATTTAAATAAAAATGCTTTAACTAAAGCTATAAAACAAATAATTATTATTTCTCCTGAAATTAAAATAACAATAGATAAAAATAATATGTTTTTCGAATCAATTTCTGATGAAACATTTGAAGCAAAAACAGATATTCAAATTGAATCAAATATAGAAAATTTTACTTTTGCAGTAAATTCAAGATTTTTACTTGATTATATAAATAGTGTAGATGAAGATAATATAGAGTTATGTTTAAATAACCCAAATATTCCATTTACATTAAGAAATAAAAATTATCAAACAATCGTAATGCCTCTTACGATTTGATATAATTATAAAAATTAAAATATAAAAAATGATTTAAATAAAAAGGAAATATATGTCTGAATATAGTGGAAGTAATATTAAAGTTTTAAAAGGGTTAGAAGCTGTAAGAAAAAGACCTGGAATGTATATTGGAGATACAAGTGAAAAAGGTCTACATCATTTAATATATGAAGTAATTGATAATTCTATTGATGAGGCTATGGCTGGATTTTGTGATAAAATAGATGTAAAAATATATAAAGATGGAAGTGTAAGTATTTCAGATAACGGAAGAGGAATTCCTGTAGATATCCATCCAGAAGAAAAAATACCTGCTGCAACAGTAGTTTTAACAGTATTACATGCTGGGGGTAAATTTGATAGTGAAACTTATAAAGTAAGTGGTGGTTTACATGGTGTAGGGGTATCAGTAGTAAATGCACTAAGTAAAAAACTTGTAATGACAATTAAAAGAGATGGTCAAATTTGGGAACAAACTTTTGAAAAAGGTAAACCAGTTACAGAATTAAAACCAATTGCTACAACAAATAGAACAGGAACTACAATCCATTTTTGGCCAGATGATTCTATTTTTGAAACTACACAATTTAAATCATCTATTTTAATTAAAAGATTTAAAGAATTAGCTTATTTAAATCCTCAAATTACAATTAATTTTGAAAATGAACAAGATAATACTAAAGAAAGTTTTCATTTTGAAGGTGGTATTAAAGATTTTGTTATTACATTAAGTAATAAAGAAAAAGTAACAGATGTTATTTATTTTAAAGAAGAAACTATAACAGAAGAAGATAGATTTGAAGCAGAAGTTGCTGTATGTTATGATACAGGATATGCAGAAAATAGTATTAGTTTTGTAAATAATATTAGAACTATTGATGGTGGAACTCATGAAGCTGGATTTAAAGCTGGATTATCAAGAGCTATTATTAATTATATTAATACAGAAATGAAATTAAAAGAAAATATAAAAGTTACAGGTGAAGATGTAAGAGAAGGTCTTAATGCAATTATTTCAGTAAAAATAGGTGATCCTCAATTTGAAGGACAAACAAAAGGAAAATTAGGAAGTAGTTTTGTAAAACCTATTATTCAAAAAATTACATATGAAGTATTAAGTAGATATTTTGAAGAACATCCAAATGAGGCAAAAATTATTGCAAATAAAGCAATAGATGCAGCAAGAGGAAGAATGGCTGCTAAAAAAGCTAGAGAACTTACTAGAAAACAATCAAAAATGAGTGTTGGAACACTGCCAGGAAAGTTAGCTGATTGTCAAAGTAAAGATCCAGAAATATCAGAACTTTACTTAGTAGAGGGAGATAGTGCAGGAGGTAGTGCAAAACAAGGAAGAGATAGAGTGTTTCAAGCAATACTTCCTTTAAAAGGTAAAATTTTAAATACACAAAAAGAGACTAATTTTACAAAAGTATTTTCATCAGAAGAAATAAAAAATATCATTACAGCTCTTGGATGTGGTATTGGTGAAGAGTTTGATGCTGAGAAAATTAGATATAAAAAAATTATTATCATGACAGATGCCGATGTTGATGGTAGTCATATTCAGACATTAATTATGACATTTTTCTATAAATATTTAAGAGAACTTATAGCTAATGGATATTTATATATAGCTCAACCACCACTTTATAGATATAAAAAAGGTAAAACAGAAAAATATCTAAAAGATGATAAGGAACTTAGTGAATATTTAATTACTCAAGGAATTGATGCTTTAGATTTAGAGATAGGAAGACCTGAACAAATTGAGCTTCTTAAAAATATAGCTGAATATAAAATAGCTCTTAATAAACTTCAAAAAAGATATAATTTATTAGAAGTAATAAGATTTTTAATAGAAGGTGAAGGTGATTTAGAAGAATATTTAGCATCAATTGGATTTAATATTTTAAATAAAAAAGATAATCACTATTTTATCCAAACAAATAGAGGTTTAGAAGAGATTACTATTGATGAAAGTTTAGTTAATCATTATTTATTCAAAAGAGCACAAAATGCTTATGAAAAAATCAAAGAGTATAAAGATTTAGTTGATGGTGATTTAATTGAATTACTTGAAATTGTAGAGAAAAAAGCAAGAAGTGGTGCTAATATTCAAAGATATAAAGGTCTTGGAGAGATGAATCCAGAGCAATTATGGGAAACAACTATGAATCCTGAAAATAGAGTATTAGTGCAAGTAAATATTGAAGATTTTGATACTGCAAGTGAATATTTTGAATTATTTATGGGTAGTGAGGTTGAACCAAGAAGAGATTATATTCAAACTCATGCTAAAGATGTAGAAAATCTGGATGTATAAGGATAATAAATGAAATTTGATGAAATGGATTTAACATATAAATTAGAATCACTTCAAGAAGTATTAGCAAAAAAAATTATGCCAATGCTTGCTATGGATGGTGGTGGATTAGAGGTTATTGATGTAAAAGAAGCACCAAATGGAGATTTGCAACTATTTATTAGATATGTTGGTGCTTGTGCAACATGTAGTAGTGGGGGCGCTACTTTATTTGCAATAGAAGAAACTTTAAGAAAAGAATTAGATACTGATAAAATTAGAGTATTTAATGTTTAATAGATAAAAAGGGATAAAAATGTTAAGTGAAAATTATAAAAATAAAATAAAAGCATCTATAGAAGAAAAATTTGCATCTATGGGGGTAGATGAAGATACTATTAATGAATTAGTGAATGTTTCTATTGATTCTTTAGAAGATGAAGTATCAAAAATAAAAGATATACTTAATAGTGATAATTTAGGTGATTTAGGTTTGCATACACATACAATAAAAGGGGTTTTATTGAATGTTGGATTAAGTGATGATGCACATAAATTTCAAGAAATCAAACATCTTTTTGAAGAAGGTAAATCAGAAGAGGAAATAAAAGAGATTACTATTGAAAGGATTTCTATATTTAAGGATTAAAAATGAAGCCTATTTTCAAAGAAGTATATTCATTAGATAAAGCATGTTATGATAAAGGATTAAATGAATATATTTTAATGGAAAATGCAGCTAGGGCTATGTTTGAAGAGGTTAAAAATTTTAATTCAATTTGTATAATTTCTGGTGCTGGAAATAATGGAGCAGATGGAATAGCTTTAGCTAGAATGCTTTTAGGTATATGCGATGTTCATTTGTTTTTACCTATGGGTGTAAAAAGTGAAATGGCTAAATTTCAGTTAGAAGTATATAAAAATTATGGTGGTGAATATAGTGAATATACTCCTACAAATACAAAAAATTATGAATGTTATGTTGATGCAATTTTTGGTAGTGGATTAAAAAGGGATTTGGATTTTAAAATTAATAATCTTATAAAAGCATTAAACAAAAGAAAAGGTTTTAAATTATCTTGTGATATTCCAACAGGAATAGATGAAAATGGAAATAAAAGAGGTGAAGTTTTTAAAGCAGATAAAACCATAACTATGGGAGCTGCAAAACTTGCTTTATATAGTGATTTTGCAAAAGATTATGTAGGTGAGATAAAAGTAGCAAATTTAGGAATTAGTTTTAAAAACTACATCTCAAAAACAAAATATTATTTATTAGATGAAAATGATATTATTTTACCTTATAGAACAAAACAAAATACTCATAAAGGCACTTATGGTCATTTAGGTGTATTAGTAGGCTCTAAAGAAGGAGCAGGGGTTATTTCAGCTTTAGCAGGACTTAATTTTGGTGCAGGTCTTGTAACTTGTATAACAAGAGAAAAAATAAATCTTCCTTATGAACTTATGCAAGATGATATTATTAGTGATAAATTTAATACTATTATTTTTGGTATGGGAATGGGAAATTTTTATGATGATGAAATTTCTAAACTTTCTAAATTAAATATTCCAATGGTAATAGATGCTGATATGTTTTATAGAGATGAAATAAAATTATTTTTAGATAAAAAAATAGTCTTAACTCCTCATCCTAAAGAATTTGCATCTTTATTACAAATTACAAATTTTGGTGAATTTAGTATTCAAGATATTCAAAAAAATAGATTTGAATTAGCTTTAAAATTTAGTATAAAATATCCAAATATAGTGCTTTTATTAAAGGGTGCAAATACAATAATAGCATATAAAGGTCAAATTTATATAAATTCACTTGGAACTCCAGCACTTAGTAAAGGTGGTAGTGGAGATGTTTTGACTGGTATGATAGGTAGTTTATTAGCACAAGGATATCATCCTTTAAAAGCAACAATTACAGCTAGTTTAACTCATGCAAAAGCAGGAGATGTTAAACCAAATTATAGTTTAACACCTATAAAAATAATAAATAATTTACAGACCATTATTTAGATTTGTAGTAGATGTATTTGTATTGGTTGTTGAAGATGATGTTGAATTATTTGTAGTAGGTGGTGTAGTTTGTTGAGTGTTTGCATTAGTTGGTGATGTTGTTTGTATATTATTTAGATATTCATAAACTTCTCGAGAATTAATAAAATTTATTATATTTAAAAATTGTTGTTGAGATATATTAGAAAAGTTTTTAGAAAAATCAATATTTTGAATTTTGTTTTTTAATAATTCTACTTTATAACCTTGTTTTACTTTTATCATTTTACCTGTATTTATATTTGTTAATGTAGTAATACCATTTAGAGTAATTAATGTAGTTTTACCATTATTATATTCTACACTAAATACAGTTCCACGAATTCCAATAATAGCATTTTTAGTATGGATATGAAAGTTTTTAGGTGCTATTTTAGATATTTTTCCTGTTATAGTTTTAATAAATCCTTTCTTTAATCTAAAGTCCATTTTTGCATTTTTATTATCAAAAAAGTAGTTTTCTATATTAAAAGTAGAATTTTTACCAATAGTTATCATTGTTTTATCTTTAAATGATATTTGTAGTAAGCCATTATTAGTTTTTATGATATCTTTATTATCTATATTCATTCCTAAAGATGCTTGGAGTTGTTTATTATTTCTAATAATACTTACATCACCTTTTAAAGCAGTTATTTTACCTATATATGCAAATATAAGATTGAATGATATTAATAATAAAATAATTTTTTTCATTTTACAGTCCTTTTATTTTTTTTATTATGTTTATACTTAAATTCCATTTATTATATTCAAATGGTTCTATATTAGAGTCATTTATTATACGATTATATATGATTTCTAATGAACATGTTGTATATTTTTTTAATAAAGATATATTTAATATTTTTTCTTTATCAATTTCTTTTTTGTTAAATAAAACAAATGTATCATGATATTTTTTTATATTATAATGAAAATTTGTATTAAATAGATAAGAATTATAAGGGTATTTTATTCCTATTTGCATATTATATTTATTGTATCCAATATTGTTATTTGCTTTATGAGCTTTATTTTTTTCAAATCCTACTAATAAATTCCATATAGAATAATTTAGTTTATTTGAAATTGAATATAAAGTTGAATTTTGTGTTGAATCTTTATATAAATAATTATCTATTTTTAGATTTAAAGTTGATAAAATATTATTTATAGGTATTTTTATATTTTCTTCTATTCCATATGTATATAAATAGTGTTTTTTATCATAAATAAAATTTGTAAGATTTAGTTGAGTTTTGAAATTTATATTTTTGTATATATTTATTATAGCTGGTGATTCTTTCATATAAATATAATCGTTTGAATGATCAGAAGTATATTGTTTTGCATATATAAGAAATTTGTTATTAAAATATTTATAGTTAAAATTAGTGTCTATTAATTGTGTAATAGTTTTTGAAGCTTTTATTTTATTTGGATTTTGTACATTAGTATTATTTATATACCATGTTTCATCATTAGATGTATTATTAATATTAGAATCATAACCTATACCAATAGATAATTTAATATTTAATGTAGGTTTATTAAGATAATTATTTATTTTTATTAAATAATTATTTATTTTTGTTTTTAATGATTGATTATTTGTTTTTATTTTTAATATTTCAAAATATTTTTTTGATAGTTTATAACTTTTTAATAAATAATATAATTTAGCTTGTAGATATAATGCTTCTATATTATTAGGATGAATTAAAAGAACTCTTTCAGTAATTCCTAAAGCTTCTTTATAATGAGATAATTTTAAAGCAGTTTTTGCTAAATATAGATTTAATTGGACAGATTTAAAATTGTCTTTTTTTAATAATTTAGAAAATTCTTGATAAGCTTTTTTATATTGTTTTTGATTGTATAGTTTGATTGCTGTTTGTTCATTTGCAAATATAGAAGTAGATAAAATTAATGATAATAAGTATATTTTTTTCATCACAAACCCCTTTATGATACAATTACAAAAATATTATATCATAAAAAAAGGGAGTATATGTCTAAATTTTTGTTTTATTTAATGTCATTTTTTGTGATTTTATTTATAAATACATATATATATTTATTTACTTCAATATATACTCCTTTAGATAATATTCTAAGAGACAAGATGTTTTTAATAAGAGGAGAAATTCCTACTACTAAAAAAGTAGTAATTGTTGATATTGATGAAAAATCTTTATCAAAATTTGGACAATGGCCTTGGAGTAGAGATATTATATCTCAAATTATTGTAAATATAACAAACGATAATGCTAGTGTTATTGGACTAGATATGTTTTTTGCTGAAAAAGATATGAAATCACCTTATTATATATCACAAAAATATGGATTAAAATTACCAAAAAAAGATAATATAAATTATGATGAAATTTTTGCTTATGTTTTAAGCCAAAGTCCTACTATTATGGGGTATTTTTTTAATTTAGAAAATAATATGACTAAAAACCAATTACCAAATATTCCAGCTATTTTTATACAAAAAAATATGACTAAAGATTTTTTAATTCAAGCAAAAGGATATATAGCCAATATTCCTATATTACAAAATAATGCATATTCTGCAGGTTTTGTAAATGCTATACCTGATAGTGATGGAGTAGTAAGAAGTGTTCCATTATTACTTAAATATAATTATATGATATATCCATCTTTAGCTTTTGAGATGTATAGAGCATATAAAGGAATTAAAAAAGTAATTATAAACTATTCTGATGTTGGTATTGATAATATTCAATTAGGTAAACAGACTATAAAAACTGATAGATTTGGTAGATTATTTGTAAATTATAGAGGAGATAAAGGAACTTTTAAATATATTTCAGCAAAAGATGTATATGAAAATAGATTTAAAAAAGGTTTTTTTAAAGATAAATTTGTATTGATTGGAACTACAGCTACAGGGTTATTTGATTTAAGAGTAACACCTTTTAATAGTGTATATCCTGGAGTAGAAGTTCATGCAAATATTTTAGATCAACTATTAAAAAATGATTTTATTTTTAGACCAGATTTTGCTGAGGTTATTGATTTAATTAGTTTGATTGTTGTAGCTATTATTGTTGCTATTGGATTTTATTTTTTATCACCTTTATTATCTATAATTTTTATGTTTTTTATGATATTTGGTTTTTATAGTTTAGAATATTACTTTATGTTTTATAAAGGATATATTTTTAATATAGATTTACCTATTTTAGAAATTATTATTTTAGGGGTTGTTTTTAGTGCAATTAATTATTTTTTAGAAATAAAAAATACAAAAAATTTAAAAAATCTATTTTCAAAAAAAGTTTCAAAAAATGTGATGAATGAATTGATACATAATACAAATAATGAGATTTTATCTCCAAAAGAAAAAGAGATAACAATATTTTTTAGTGATATTAGAAGTTTTACATCAATTAGTGAAAAATTACATGATCCTAAAAAAGTGATAGAACTTTTAAATCTTTATATGACACCTATGGTAGAAAAAATCACTTTACATAAAGGAACAATAGATAAATTTATTGGTGATGCAATTATGGCCTATTGGAATGCACCAATTAGTGTTCAAAATCATGCAGATGAGGCTGTAAGTAGTGCAATAGAACAAATAAAATTATTAAAAGATATTAATAAAATTTTAAAAGAAAAATTTGATTTAACTATCCAAATAGGTATAGGTATAAATAGTGGAATAGCTACAATAGGAGAGATGGGGAGTAAAGGTAGGGCTGATTATACAATAATTGGAGATAATGTAAATTTAGCTAGTAGATTAGAATCTCTAAATAAAATTTATCATTCAAATGTCATTATTTCTAGCTATACTTTAGAAAAACTTTCAAATGATTATATTATTAGAGAATTAGACTTAGTTAGAGTAAAAGGAAAAGAAAAACCTGTAAATATATATGAAGTAATAGGTTTTGGAAAAAAGGATTTTAGTGAATATAATCATGCTTTAAGTTTATATCGTGAAGCAAAATTTAAAGAAGCAAAACAAATCTTTGAAAGTTTATATAAAAAAACACAAGATTATTTATATAAATTATATATAGATAGATGTGAATATTTTATTCAAAATAACATACAAATTTTTGATGGTGTATGGAATTTTGATATGAAATAAAGGGTGTGTGTATGATAGAAGTTTTAGGTAGTTATGGAAATAGGGGAAAAAATAAATTTACTACATCATTTTTAATTAAAGATAATATTGTCATTGATGCAGGTAATTTAACTAATGGAATTGAAAATATTGTTAATATAGAACATATATTACTTACGCATTCCCATTTTGATCATATTGTTGATATTCCATTTGTTATAGATACAGATTTTATAAAAAGAGATAAAACTTTAAAAATTTATGGTTTGAAAGAAACAATAATAGCATTAAAAGATATTTTTAATAATAAAATTTGGCCAGATTTTTCTAAAATCAATCTTTTAAATGGGAAAAAAGCGATAGAATTTATAGAAATTGAAAAATATAAATCTTTTTATATTGAAGATATCTTAATTGAGCCTATTCATGCTGAACATACCATACCTACTATTGGTTTTAAAATTACTAAAAATAATAATAGTATAATTATTACAGGAGATACATATAAAAATGATAGATTATTAGAAGATATTAAAAATACAACTAATTTAAAAGCTTTATTTATAGAATGTTCATTTCCTTCAAATTTAGAATCTTTAGCAAAAGAAACAAAACACTTAACACCAAAATTAATTTATGATATGAATATTAATGTTCCTATGTTTTTTTACCATTTTAAATATGAATATAAATCACAAATCATAGCAGAACTTAGTAGTTTTGAGATATTAACAAAAGCAAATCAAATATTAGAAGATGGAAGTTGTATTAATGTATTTGATAGTAGATGTGTAATACATAAAAAAGATTTATATAACGATAAACTAAAAAAATTAGCGAAAATAGGTTTAGATTTATCTAAACAAACAAATATTGATTATTTATTAGATGATATTTTAAATGTAGCTATGCTTCTTACAAATGCAGATGCTGGAAGTATATATCTAAAACAAGATAATAAATTGTGTTTTCAGATAGTAAAAAATAAAACATTAAATATTTATATGGGTGGAAAGTTTGATAAGATTAAGTGGGAACCATTAGAATTATATATAGATAATAAACCAAATAAAAAAATGGTAGCAGTTTTAAGTGCTTTAGAACAAAAAATTTACAATATTCCAGATATATATAAAGATACTCAATTTGATTTTAGTGGTGCAAAAAAATTTGACAAACAAACAGGATATTTATCAAAAAGTATGATAGTTATCCCTTTAGTTGATTATCAAAATGAAACAATAGGTATATTACAACTATTAAATAAAAAAGATAAAGATTTTGTAATTCCTTTTAATGAAGAAGATGAAGAAATAAGTCTAAGTTTAGCTTCAGAAGCAGCTGTATATATTACAAAAAATAAATTAATTCAAGATTTAGAAAATTTTATAGAAAGTTTTATTAGAGTTATTGCAAATGCAGTCGATGAAAAAAGTAAATATACAGGACATCATGTCAAAAAAGTAGCTATCTTAGCAGAAATTATTAGTAAAGAGATTAGTAAAGATAAAGATTTTTTTCCTGATGTTACATATGATGAAAGAATGTTAAAACAGATAAAAATTGCAGCATTACTTCATGATATTGGTAAAATTACTACAAATCCTACAATTATGGATAAAGCAACAAAACTTCAAGCAGTTGTTGATAGAATAGAAATCATTAAAGAAAGATTTGAAATTATCAAAAGAGATTTATTATTAAAAGGTATAAATGATTTTAGTGAATTAAAAAAAGATTTTGAAATATTAAAATTAGCTAATATTGGTAGTGAATTTATGAGTGATGAAAAAATTAAACAGATAGAACAAATAGCCAAAAAATATACATATTATTTAGATGATAAAAAAGTAAATATTTTAAGAGATGATGAGTTAGAGATGCTTAAGATACAAAAAGGGACATTAAGTAAAGAAGAAAGAGAGCATATTCAAAGACATGCATTAATGACTTATGAGATGTTAAATGCTTTACCTTTTCCAAAAGAATATAGTGAAGTTACTCATATTGCTTCAAATCATCATGAAAAATTAAATGGGAAAGGATATGCAAGAAAATTAAGTGAAAAAGATTTGTCTTTAGAAGATAAATTATTAGTTATTTGTGATATTTTTGAAGCACTTACAGCTTCAGATAGACCATATAAAGAAGCAAAAAAATTATCTGAAGTATTTAAAATTATGGAATATATGGTAAAAGATAAAGAGATTGATGAAAAATTATATAGATTTTTCAAAGAAAAAGAGATTTGGAAAAAATATTTAGATTATATATCTCCTGAGCAAATTGATATTTAAATTTGCATAAGCATTTGAACTATTTGTTCGTAAGTAAATATTTCATCTGGATTTTGTAGCATAAATTGCTTCATTTTATCCATTTTTGCTACTGCTTCATCTAGTTCTTTGTCTACCCCTTTTTGATAAGCACCAATTCTTATTAAAACTTCATTTTCTTTATATAAAGCATACATTTTTTTAAATTTCATTACAGCTTTTTTGTGTTCAGGTGTGATTATATCACCCATAACCCTACTAGCACTATTTAATATATTAATAGGTGGATAGATACCCATATCTGTAAATTCTCTACTTAAAACTATATGTCCATCTAAAATACTTCTACTTTGATCAGCTATAGGATCACTCATATCATCACCTTCTACTAACACTGTAAAAAATGCTGTAATACTTCCTTTTCCATTTTCTTTTCCTGCTCTTTCCATTAGTTGAGGTAAAAGCATTAATGAACTTGGTGGATATCCTTTTGAAGTAGGTGGTTCACCCATAGCTAGACCTATTTCTCTTTGAGCCATAGCAAATCTTGTAACACTATCCATCATAAATAATACATCATTTCCTTTGTCTTTAAAATATTCAGCTACAGCCATAGCAGAAAAAGCACCATATTTTCTCATTAAAGCACTATCATCACTTGTAGCAACAATCATAATAGTGTTTTCTAAATTACCCCCTAGATTTTTATGTATAAATTCAGGTATTTCACGTCCCCTTTCACCAATAAGAGCAATCACTTTTATAGGTGATTTACTACCTCTTACTATCATACTCATAAGAGTTGATTTACCTACACCACTACCAGCAAAAATTCCTAATTTTTGTCCTTTTCCACATGTAAGAAGTCCATCTATAGTTTTTACACCTGTAGGAAATACTTCATCAATAAGTCCTCTAGCTAAAGGGGAAATTGGTTTTGACATAATAGGATATTTTTCTTTGCAAAAAATAGCACCTTTACCATCTATTGGATTCATAAAAGGATCAACAACTCTTCCAATAAGTTCTTCACCTACAGGTATTTGCATACCATCTTCATCAATATAAATTTTATCATTAATTTTTAGCCCTTCTAAAAATCCAAATGGAGTTACAGCAAAATTATCTTTATCTAAGCTAGTTACCATTCCAAGTGCAGTATGATTTTCCCCTTCTATTTTTACAATATCACCTATACTTGGAGTTATTCCTGTAGCTATTAGATTTGTTGGATTTATTTTTATAACAATTCCAAAAGGTTTTGATAATTGTGTGTTTTTGATTTTTTGTTTTAGAGATTTTAGAGCCAATAGTTTCCCTTTGTGAATAGACTTTTTTTTATTTTTTTGATATTATACCCAATTAAAAACTATATTATAAAGGTTAAAAATGGCAGTTGAAAAAATAAATGAAGCAAATGCATTAATTAAAATTGAAGTAGATAATAAAGAAATTGATGCAAAAAAAGAACAAGTAGCAAAAAGATTTGCTAAACAAGTAAAAGTTGATGGATTTAGAAAAGGAAAAGTTCCTGTAGCTGTAGTGAAAAAAATGTATGGTGAAGCAATTGAAAAAGAAGCAATTGATGAATTAATAAAAGAAGAATATGAAGCAGGACTTAAAGAACTTGGAATTGAAGCAAAAGATATTATTGCTGAGCCAATCTTTACTAAATTTGATAGAGGTGAAGAAAAAACTGAAATCGAAATCAAAGTTTCATTACAACCAAAAGTAAATGTTGATGGTTATGAAGATGCTATTCCAGAAGTAGAACTTCCAAAAGTAAGTGCTGAAGAAGTTGATGCTAAAATTGCTGAATATGCAAAAAATGTAGCAGAACCAGTAGATAGTGATAAAGAAGTTGCTGAAAATGGTGATATAGCTGTAATCGATTTTGAAGGTTATATTGATGGTGAAAAAATGGAAAATGGAAGTGCTGAGAACTATCCATTAGAATTAGGAAGTAATTCATTTATCCCAGGATTTGAAGAACAAATTGTTGGAATGAAAGTTGGTGAAGAAAAAGAAATCAAAGTAACTTTCCCAGAAGAATATGGTGCGAAAGAAATAGCTGGAAAAGAAGCTACTTTTAAAGTAAAACTAAACAAAATTCAAGAGAAAAAAACTCCAGAAGTAAATGATGATTTAGCTAAAAAATTACTTCAAATGGAAGATGCAACAGTTGAAACTTTAAAAGAAGAGATTGAAAAAGAATTAATTAATACTAAAAAAGCAGAAGTATTTGCTCCTAAAAAAGCTGAATTAGTAGAAAATTTAGTAGCTAAATTTAATTTTGATTTACCAGATGCTATTGTTGAAAAAGAGGCAGAAATGGTAATCAATCAAAAAGCAAGCACAATGAAAGAAGAAGAAATTAAAGAATTAACTGAAAATGCAGATAAATTAAAAGAATTCCAAGAAGAAGCAAAAAAAGAAGCTGCTGAAAAAGTAAAACTTACTTTTATTATTGATGAATTAGCTAAAAAAGAAGGAATTGAAGTATCTGATCAAGAAGTTTTACAAGTAATTTACTTTGAAGCTATTAAACAAGGGCAAGATGCAGAAAAAATTTATGAATATTATAAAGAAAATAATCTAATTCCAGCTATCAAAATGAGTATGATTGAAGATAGACTTTTAAATACTTTACTTGATAAAAAAGCAAAATAAGTCTTTTTGACTTTTGCTTTTAGATTTAATAAGAAAATTTAAGTTTTTTTGTTAAATTTAAAAACAAAGGATGTAAATGTTAATACCTACAGTCATAGAAAAAACAGGTAGAGGTGAAAGAGCCTATGATATATATTCAAGATTATTAAAAGATAGAATTATTATGCTAAGTGGTGAAATTGAAGATCATATGGCTAGTTTAATTGTTTCTCAACTTTTATTTCTTGAAGCAGAAGATCCAGAAAAAGATATTTATCTATATATTAATTCTCCAGGTGGTGTAGTTACAGCTGGAATGAGTATTTATGATACTATGAATTATATTAGACCAGATGTTGTAACTATTTGTATGGGACAAGCTGCTAGTATGGGAGCATTTTTATTAAGTAGTGGAGAAAAAGGTAAAAGATATGCACTTCCTCATGCTAGAATTATGATACATCAACCATTAGGTGGAGCACAAGGACAAGCTACTGATATTGAAATTCATGCTAAAGAAATTTTAAGAATGAAAAAAGAACTTAATGAAATTTTAGCTAAAAACACAGGTCAAACTATCAAAAAAATAACAAATGATACAGAAAGAGATAATTTTATGTCAGCAAAAGAAGCAGTTGAATATGGACTTATTGATAAGGTGTTAGAAAAAAAAGAAGGGTAAGTTTCAATGATAGATAAAAATGATATTAATGTAGAAGGTGTAGAGTTACATGAAGCATCTACTGAGATAGAAAAATTTGCACAAAAAGTTTTGGATAAATTAATAGAAGAAGATGTTTATCCTATTCCTTATTATTATAGTATTTATTTTTTTAATATGTTAGAAGATGAGCCAAAAGAGTTTAAAAAGTCTGTAATGGAACTTATTGAACTTGAAGGAACTAATGAATTAGAAGAAGATTTAAAGTTTGAGCAAAAATTAAAACAATCTTTTAAATTTTCAAAAGAAATAGTGCAGCATAGTGCTCTTATTTATAAACTTTCTAATATGTTAAGAGAAAAAAATAAAAACTATTTAGCTGAAGTTGAAAATGTATCTACACCTCAAGCATTTAAAAATATCTTATTAAATTCTAAAAAAAATGTTGAAACTATTAATAAAAAATTAGAAGTATCGTTACATAATATTAAAGATTTATATGCAAAAAATGTAACTACTCTAAAAGAGATTGAAAAAGAAACTATTTTTGATTCTTTATATGGACTTTATAATAAAAATTATTTTTTAAGAGAATTAAAAAAAGAGATAGCTCAAATTAAAAAATTTAAACATACAAGTAGTTTAATAGTATTAAAAGCAACTGATTCAGTTTTAAGTAAATTAAAATCAGAAAAAAGTAAAGTTGTTGTAAATAGATTTATAGCTAAAATTTTATTAAAAACATCTAGAAGAACAGATATAATTGCTCATCTTGGTGATGGTATTTTTGGAATGCTTTTAAAGCATACAGATAGAATAGGTGCTATGAGAACTAGTGAAAGACTTAGTGATATGATTAGCAATTCTTCAATGTTTATTGAAGGTGATGAATTAGAAGTAAAAATTGTAATAGGTATTAGTGAAATATTTACAGAAAAAAGTGAAATTGAAATTATGGATTGTTCTTATTCAAAACTTGAAGAAGCTCAAAAAGAAAATCAATTATATAAAATATGTGAGGAATAATAATGTTAGAAATTGTAACATACCCAAATAAAATTTTAAAACAAGTATCAAAACCAGTAGAAAGATTTGATAGTGAATTACATAAATTATTAGATGAAATGTATGAAACTATGGTTTCTCATCAAGGTGTTGGATTAGCTGCTATTCAAGTAGCTGTTCCAAGAAGAGTGCTTATTATTGATATTGGTGATGAAGAAGGTAATCAAAAAGAAGATAAATCTACTTTAATTGAAGTTATTAATCCTGAATTTTTAGAATGGGATGGAAGTATTAAAGATACAGAAGGATGTTTGTCAGTTCCAGATTATTTTGATGAAGTTGAAAGATATGCAAATGTAAAAGTTAAATTTTTTGATAGATTCGGAAAAGAACATATCATGGATGCTGATGGACTTTTAAGTGTAGCATTTCAACATGAAACAGATCATTTAGATGGACATCTTTTTGTAGAAAGACTTGATTATATTAAAAGAAAAAAATTTGAAAAAGAATGGAAGAAAAAACTAAAACAAAAAAAATAATTTCTGCTGTTTTTGATGGAAATGTAAAATTAGTAGAAGTTGAAACTACATTTATTAAAGCCTTACCTGGCTTTAGTATAGTTGGACTTGCTTCAAATGCAGTCCAAGAAAGTAAAGAAAGAATAAAAGCTGCTTTATTAAATAATAATTTTGAATTTCCACCGCTAAAAATTATTACAAATCTTTCACCTGCAAATTTACCTAAAAAATCTACAGCACTTGATTTACCAATAGCTCTTAGTATTTTATTTCAAAATAGAGATATTGATTTAAGTGAATATTTGGTATTAGGTGAACTTGGACTTGATGGAAGTATCAAAGAAACTAATGATATTTTTGCTATTGCATTAGCTAGTGGATATCAAAAATTTATTGTGCCAAAAAGTATAGCTTCTAAACTTGCTCAAATTCCAGATATTGAAGTGTATGGATTTAATAATATATCAGAATTTTTTGATTTTAATCCAAAAAAAGAGAGAATAAAAAAGTTAAAATATAAATTTATTGAAATTAATTCAAAAAAATATTTTTATAATGATAAATTTGAACTTGATTTTAAAGATGTAAAAGGTCAAAAAGTTGCAAAAAGAGTAGCACTTATTAGTGCTGCTGGTATGCATAATATTTTATTAGAAGGTAGTGCAGGAGTTGGTAAAAGTATGATTATTAATCGTTTAAGATATATACTGCCACCTGTTAGTTTAGAAGAATTACTTGAAATTGAAAAACAAAATTCACTTGAAAATAAAGAGATCACTTTTAATCCTACAAGGCCTTTTAGGTTTCCTCACCATTCTAGTAGTAAAGCCGCTATTTTCGGTGGTAGAAATAGTATAGGTGAAATTGCTTTAGCAAATAATGGAATACTTTTTTTTGACGAATTGCCTCAATTTAGAAAAGATATTTTAGAAGATTTAAGACTTCCTTTGCAAGAGCATAAACTTTTAATCTCAAGAGTAGATAGTAAGATTGAATATAAAACTAAAATCCTTTTTGCAGCTGCTATGAATCCATGTCCTTGTGGTAATTTATTAAGCAATAAAGAGTGTAGATGCACAGAAATTGAGATAAAAAGATATAAAAATAGAATAAGTGAGCCTTTACTTGATAGAATAGATTTATATCTTCAAATGACAGAAGATAATGATGATAGTGTTATTACCTCAAAAGAGATGTTTGCTAAAGTATTAAAAGCATTTGAAAAACAAATAAAAAGAGGATATTTGAATTCAAAACTTCCTGAAAATTGGGAGTTTGATATTGAAAATGATGCAAAAGAGATTTTAGAAAAAGCTGTGAATAATTTTAATTTATCAAAAAGAAGTGAATTTAAAATACTTAAAATTGCTCAAACAATATCAGATTTAGAAAATTATGATAAAATAAATAAAAAAGCTGTGCTTGAAGCACTTAGTTATAGGAGAAGATGATGAAATATGGTGAAAAAGAGATAAAAGAATTTAATGTGGATGAGATGGAAATTTGGCCAAATAAGCATAAAAAAGATTATTTAATTAAAGTAACTTTACCTGAATTTATGGCAAAATGTCCTAGAAGTGGATATCCTGATTTTGCAACTATTTATATAGAGTATATACCAGATGAATATGTAGTAGAACTAAAAGCACTAAAACTTTATATAAATTCATTTATGAATAGATATATTTCACATGAAGATAGTGCAAATGAGATATATGATACAATCTATAATAAAATTAAACCAAAAAAACTTAAAGTTATAGCTGATTTTAATCCAAGAGGGAATGTTCATACTGTAATTGAACTTGATAGTGAAATTATAAATAAAGGCTAAGCTATGAAATTAGCCCTTTTTATCCCTTGTTATGTGCGAGAACTTTATCCAAATGTGATAAAATCTACTATTTTGCTTTTAGATAGACTAAACTACAAAGTTGAAATCCCAAAAAATCAAACTTGTTGTGGACAACCTTTTATAAATGCAGGACAACCTACAGAATTACCTAAAAGAATGGATAAAATTTTTGAAAGTTATGACAAAGTTATAGGAATAGGAAGTAGCTGTGTAAGTACTACAAAGTCTCAAGGTTATACTATTGCAAATAAAATATATGAACTTACAGAATTTTTATATGAAGAAGGACATAGAGATTTAGCAAAAAATTATTCTAAAAAAATAGCTTTTCATCATTCTTGCCATTCTATTCG
>Ga0256843_1001175_pt1 | contig 21191 bp, 24 predicted proteins | sample AlvinellametaG_FD_191572 | JGI IMG/M metagenome (GOLD analysis project Ga0256843, IMG submission 191572) | Pompeii worm associated microbial communities from hydrothermal vent at the East Pacific Rise, Pacific Ocean - Alvinella | ecosystem: Host-associated > Annelida > Integument > Unclassified ... | reverse complement strand
ACTTGACTGTAAAAATGAAAAGTGCCAGTCACTTCTAACCAAATCGCCAAAACTCATAGAGAATCTATGTGAAAGTTGTGAGAGTGACTTCAAAAAACTGACACAGCTGCTTGATGGTTCGGGGATTGCCTATACGGTCGACACAAATCTGGTGCGTGGGCTTGACTACTACAACAAAACAGCATTTGAGTTCATCAGTAATGAGATCGGAGCACAGTCTGCCATTGCCGGTGGTGGACGGTACGATAAGCTGGTCGAATTCCTTGACGGGAAACCGACACCGGCAGTAGGCTTTGCCATCGGGGTCGAACGTATCATGGAGCTTGTGAAAATGCCTGAAGAGAACAAAGAAGGCTACTATATGGGTGCAATGGTACCTGAAGCGATCGAACAGATCATCATGCTTGCCAATACCAAACGTACCGAGAAAAAAGTGACGGTCGAATACAACTCCAAAGGATTCAAAAGCCATATGAAAGGAGTTGATAAGTCCAATGCGCGTTTTGCCGTTCTTATCGGTGAAGATGAGCTCGCAAACGGTACCGTATGGATCAAAGATATGGAGAGCAAAGAGGAGAAGGTCATTCCTCTAAGTGCATTTTAAATATCCCGGATCGAGTATGGGATGACTCTATAACTGAGATTCCCGATTACTCGGGAATGACAAATAGTCGTTTTTAGAAGTTGTACATCACACCTGCAAAGACTGCATCACCGCGTGGTCCGTCGATTGTAGAGTGCTCATACTCTGCAACAAATCGATAGGTTTCGCTCATCTCAACCTCAACACCGACACCAAAAACCATTCCATAGTCAAAGTTGTCTTCATCGAGATCATCGATCTTCTCCCACTCATATTCAAATCCGGCTTTAGCAAAGAGTTCTACCATCTCTGTTGCTTCAAAACTATAGACTGCATCCAGTGCCAAAGTCTGATAGTCTGCATCAAATTCTTCTGCTTCATGTCCCACACGTGTCTCTGTAACAGTATTGGAAGAGTAAGAGTAATCACACTCGATCGCAAACGATTCAGAGATACGGTAACCAAGGTCAATCCCAAATCCATATCCTGTGTCACCATCCAAAAGTGCATTTTCTACAGTGACATCATCACCAAGTATCACCATCCCTTTTGCAACGACATACCAGTTTGATGCCTCCTCAATCACTTCTACTTCGGTTACTGCCGGCTCTACCTCTTTCAGATCACCCCCCGCATGAAGCTGCGTAAACAACTGAGCCGCTATAGCAGCTGTAAGTAACTGTTTTTTCATTCCTTGTCCTTTTTAAAATTGAATATAAAGCAAATATTATAATAATTTTACGATTAAGATGACTTTAGGTCACCTTAAACCAATTGATCAGATCCACACCAAGACGGTGCAAGATCTTATTCGTCGCCTCTACATATCCTTTCGCATTGGTTGTCCGGGTTTCTTCTCTATAGGAGAACCGTTTTGTTCTTATCAACTGACCGGTATGGGTGTCGATCAAGGCGAATTCTATGGAAACGACTGCATAAGATTCATTGCCTCTGACATGATGAGAGAAATCGTAGATCATACTCTCCAGCCGTAGGTCATCCCCTGCTGTTGAACTATAAGGCAAAACAGCCTTAAAAAGCCTACTCTGCTGCAGTGCCGTAATAATATTTCCTTCAATCAGCTTTTCAAGTGTGTTGGACCACTGTGAATTCTGGTAAACACCCCTGTCACTGCTGCTGTATGAAAATCGGATCCTGTCGGTAAGTTTTTGTGTTAGCGGTTTAGGGTAGGAGACCTTCAATACTTTAGTGGCATACTTGCTATGCTGTACGACAGGCATTTTCCCAATATCCAAACTATAATAGTTCATAGGCGGAGCCTCTTTCAGTGCACATCCACTCAAACCCAATGCTATAACAGCGAGTAAACTATAATATATTTTCATTTCTACTCTCCAGGTCCACGTCTTGTTTTTCTTGATTTGAAGAAGATGTCACTCGGACTCTCTTCAAACTCTTTTACCATCCTACTGATCTGATCGGAAAGCACCTCAGTCTCGACAAGCAACGGCTCAAATATTTTTTTAATATCATAGTCTCCTCTATCAAGACTTCTCTCAACTTTTAACGTTACACGATTAAAGTTTCGGCTTGTCTCCATCAGTTTTTTAATGGCTGGAACACTCGCATCAGTGATACGTGAGAAATCTTTGGTCGCAGTTTCCAAGTCTCGGTTGATCTTCACAATTGCATCTCTGTAAGCGACCAGTGTGATATTGGCTTCGTCCATAACTGAGACACTTTTATGTGTCACCTCTTTGGTGTTCTCCAGTATTTGACTAAAGTTCTCGATATTTTGATCGCTCAGCAGTTTATCCGCCTGTGTCGTAAGGTTGTTCAGCTTCTCTACCAGTGCACCAAGGTCTCTCTTTGCCGTATTGATCCATGAGGGTTTGGTACGGATCACAGGAATGTAACCGGGTCTTGGTTTAAGACGTTTGGCATCATTACTTCCCCCTTCTATCTCGATGGAGAGAAGACCGGTCACTCCCAGCATCACCGTATGCGCTACCATATCTTCAGTAATGGGTGTCCCCTCTTTGATATTGAGCAGTATCTCCACACGCTCAATATTCTTGGGGTCTATGCGTATCTCCTTGACACGTCCCACATCTACACCATGCAGTTTGACCACGGAGTCTTTGGAGAGTCCCGCTACCGATTCGGTCGTATAGATTTTATACACCTCATAGTGCTGCTCAAACCCGTACTTTGCCAGCCAAAAAGCGAAAGCCGCCATACCGATACCGAACAGCAATACAAAAAAACCGACGATCGTGTAGTTGACTTTACTATACATGGTTAACTTTCCTTATTGAAGATATGTTCGAATTTCTCTTTGGTGTACTCATTCTTGAAGAACTCCTCCACGAACGGATGGGTCGATTGCAACACCTCAGCAAGTGTGCCTTCGGCAACAACCCGCTTATCTGCCAAGATCGCCATACGGTCTACAATATGGGAGATACTCTCCAGATCATGGGTGATCATCACGACCGTAATTCCCAACATATCACGTAATTCTACTATAAGTTTATCAAAATTCCGCGCACCTACGGGGTCAAGTCCGGAAGTGGGTTCATCTAAAAACAACAACTTCGGTTCCATTGCCAAGGCTCGTGCCAGTGCCGCCCGCTTGATCATCCCTCCGCTAAGTTCACTGGGGTAGAGAGAACCTACATGGGCATCCAACCCTACCAGTGCAATCTTGGAGCGTACCAGTTTGTCACGGATAGGCTTGCTGATCTTGGTGTACTCCTTGAGCTGCACCTCTATATTTTCGGCAATGGTCAATGACGAGTAGAGCGCACCGAACTGAAACAGCACACCCCACTCTCTGCGTAGTTGCTGAGCCTGTGCAAAACCGATCTTCTGCAGGTTGTGCCCCAGTACCGTGATCTCTCCCGCATTAGGCTCTTGCAGCATAATCATCTCTCGCATGAGTACCGATTTTCCCGAGCCGCTCTCTCCGAGAATACCGAAGATCTCATTCTCTCCGACACGCAGGCTCACTCCGTCATGGATGGTACGTTTGCCAAAGCGTGTAACGATGTCTTTGACCTCGATCACCGTTCTCATAGCCCAAGCTCCGTATAGATAACCGAAAAGAGTGCATCAAAGGCAATAACAAGGAAAATAGCATTGACCACCGATGCAGTAGTATGCAATCCGATACTCTCGGTATTGTCAGAGACCTGAAAGCCTCTGAAACATCCGATCGCCGCAATGATAAAGGCAAAAACCGGTCCTTTGATCATTCCAAGAATGTAGTGTTTGACCTCCAGCACTTCATTGAGCCTGCTGATAAACTGGTCAAAGGAGATACCAAGCTGCATACTTGAAGCGACCAGTCCACCGAAGATTCCGATGATATCTGAGAAGAAAATAAGAAGCGGCAGCGCAATGATCAACGCGAACACACGCGGCAGTACCAGAAAGTTGTAAGGGTCAAAACCCATCGTACGCATGGCAGCGATCTCTTCGGTGATCTTCATGGCTCCTATCTCCGCTGTGTAGGCCGAACCACTACGCCCTGCTATGACGATCGCCGTGATCATCGGTCCAAGCTCTCTGACAATAGATATCCCTACCGTATCAACAATGAAGATATCGGCACCGAACTTGGCAAGCTGCACGGCTCCCTGATAGGCGATGACCATCCCCACCAGAAACGAAGTCATCCCAATAATCACCAACGCATTGAAACCAGACTGATGAATGTGATATACCGTCTCTTTGATGCGAAGTTGTCCGGGGTGTGTAAGCAGATAGAAAAAAGCATAGAAAAGATGCCCGAGAAAGGTGGTAAAGTCTTTTATATCACCCAGAGTCACCATCACACTTTTACCAATCTGCGCGAGGAACCCCTCTCCTCTTTCGGGGATCTCTTCAGTCATATGGGACTCAAGCATCTCATACATCTCTTTTTGCTTCTGTGTATACCCGATGATCTCTACAGAAGTCTTCTTTTTGTAGGCTTCCAAAAAAGTGCGAAAAAGCAGTACACCCGCACTGTCGAACGTTGCCACGTCAGACACATCCCATACAATCGGTTTGTCCAAAGGAATCTTTTTCAATACCTGTTCTATCTCAGGCACGGTTTCAAGGTCCCACTTTCCCTTGCCGAATAAAAAGGTCTTTTCTTCGTCCTGTTTCCAGACAATATATTGATGATCCATAAGATCAATTATAGGTAAGTTTGGATTAAGTTTTGGTATAATCACCCAACAAAGAACAGAAGGTGGCAGCATGAAGCGTTTCGGACTGAATATTTGGGGAGATAACAACTTCATTATCGATGGTGAGACTATCAATGTCAACCATGCCTCCAAACCATCTCTGCTTCAGATCACTCGGCAGATACGGGAAAAGGGTTACAAAGGTCCGCTGCTTCTGCGCTTCCCTCACCTGATCGGAAAACAGATCTCTACCCTCTTTAAGACCTTTGAGAAAGCAAAAAAGGAGTTTAATTATCAAGGGGATTTCCATGCCGTTTTCCCACTGAAAGTCAACCAGTTCCCCAATTTTGTAGAATCACTCATGGAGGTCTCCAAAGAGTACAACTACGGTCTGGAGGCAGGAAGCAAGGCCGAGCTCATCATTGCTATGAGTAAAACCCCTATCGGTGCACCCATTACCGTCAACGGATTTAAAGACAAGGAGATGATCGCGCTCTGTTTCATTGCGGCAAAGATGGGGCACAACATTACCGTGACCATCGAGGGTATCGGTGAACTTGAGACCATTGTTCAAGTACATGACGAGTTCAACCGCCACAGTACCACCCCTGTCGCACCCAAGATCGGTGTACGCATCAGACTGCACAGCTCAGGCATCGGCATCTGGGCAAAGAGCGGCGGATACTCCTCCAAGTTCGGTCTCACATCCACAGAGCTTCTCGAAGCCTATGAGATCCTCAGGGAACACACCCTTTTACAGAACCTTTGGATGATCCATTTTCATATCGGCTCGCAGATGGGTGACATCGCCCCGTTAAAAAAGGCGCTCCGAGAAGCAGGGAATATCTATGCTGACCTGAAAAAGAGAGGTGCAACTGCACTAAGTGCCATCAACATCGGAGGCGGACTTGCCGTCGAGTACTCCCAACACAATGCTTCACAGGAGCGAAACTACTCTCTGAGCGAATTTGCCAACGATGTGGTCTATCTCATGCAGGAGATCGCCAAACGCAAAGGGGTGGACGAACCCGATATTTTCACGGAGTCTGGACGCTACATCGCCGCATCACACTCCGTGCTTGTTGCTCCCGTACTCGAACTCTTCTCTCAAGAGTACAATGCCAAATGTTTGCGCCTTAAAGAGGAAAATCCTCCACTCATTCAAGAGCTTTATGACCTCTACACTACCATTAAACGTACCAATGCCAGAGAATATCTGCACGATGCGCTTGACCATATGGAGAGCTTGCTGACACTCTTCGATCTTGGTTACATCGACTTGGAAGATCGTTCCAACACCGAAATACTGGTCAACCTCATCATCAAAAAATCGATCTCTCTTCTGAAGAACGAAAGTACCGACGAGCTTAAAAAGCTTCAAGACCGTATTCAGGAGAAGTATTTGGTCAACTTCTCGGCATTCCAGTCTCTGCCTGACTTCTGGGGCTTGGGACAGCACTTCCCCATTATGCCGCTGAGTCACCTCTCCACCAAACCGACCAACCCTGCAAGCATCTGGGACATCACCTGCGACTCCGACGGGGAGATAGGGTTTGATCGTGAACTGCCGCTCTATCTGCATGAGATAGACCTTGATCAGGAGGAGTATTTCATCGGTTTCTTCCTCACCGGCGCTTATCAAGAGGTATTGGGGATGAAACACAATCTCTTTACCCATCCGACCGAATGTGTCATCAACTTCGATGATGAAGGTAACTATACCATCGACAATATCATTGAGGCACAAAATCTCATGGATGTGCTTGAAGATCTCGACTACGATACTGGTATCATTGACAAAGCACTCAAATACAAGATCGAAGAGTCATCCCATATCTCCCCTGAAGAGAAACGGGAACTTTTGGGTAAAATTTATCTCTATTTAAGTGAAAATAGCTATCTTAAAACCATTCAAGCCATCAGTGAAACTTCCCAAGGAGCTAACGCGTGAACCTTTTTAGACTGATCAAAGAAGACTTTGCCAATGTCAAACGAAACGACCCGGCACTCCACTCTACTTTTGAACTCTTTTTCAACTATCCGGGACTGTGGGCACTCTTCTTTCACCGTATCGCACACTGGTTCTACAATAAAGGGTTGCGTTTTCTTCCCCGTCTCATCTCGGCACTGGGAATGTTCCTGACCATGATCGACATTCACCCTGCCGCCAAATTTGGACGGCGTGTTTTTATTGACCATGGTGTAGGGGTTGTCATCGGTGAGACAGCGGTTATCGGTGATGACGTACTCATCTACCAGCAGGTCACACTCGGTGGGGTCAGTACCAACAAGGGTAAACGTCACCCGACCATCGAGAACAATGTCGTTATCGGTGCCGGCTCCAAAGTACTGGGGAACATCACCATCGGCGAGAACTCCAAAGTCGGTGCCAACTCCGTTGTCGTCAAAGATGTCCCGCCAAACTCCACTGCCATCGGTATCCCCGCACGTGTTCTCAAACGCGGTTACGACAAGAGTCCGCTCAGCCACGATAAGATCCCTGATGTCAATAAAGAGCTCTTCGAGTACCTGCTCCGTCGTATCGAAGTACTTGAAGAAGCACTGCCAAAAACAAAGCAGGAGAAGGTCAAAGAGAAAGACCATGATCTCGAAGAGCTTTACGACAGCTTCCTCCACTCGATGGATTGAGATCGGGCAAAGCCCGATATGATTGGTATATTCGTATATTGGTCATTAGGGAAACAGTTGATACTTCTTCTTTCACTTCACACTTCATTTTAGTACACGGTCAAGCAACTTTTGGTTATAATATTCATTATTTTTCAATAAGGGACTTATATGCTTCTTTCAGACCGCATACAGACACTCTCACCGTCATTGACCATTGCCATCTCTTCTCTGGCTAGAGATCTTAAAGCCGAGGGGAAAGATATTCTCTCCTTCTCAGCAGGAGAACCGGACTTCGGTACGCCTCAGCGCATTAAAGACGAAGCGATCAAAGCGATCAATGAAGGGTTTACACAGTACACGGCCGTACCGGGAATCCCCGAACTTCTCGAAGCGGTAGCGACCAAGCTCAAAAGAGACAATAACCTCACCTATGAGCCTTCCGACATCATCGTCAGCAACGGGGCGAAACAGTCGCTCTTCAACCTCTTTCAAGCGACACTTAACCCAGGTGATGAAGTGATCATCCCTGCTCCCTATTGGGTGACTTACCCTGAACTTGTCAAGTATGCCGGAGCAAAACCTGTCATCATCGAGACCAACGATGTCAGCAAGTTCAAGATCACTGCCGAGCAGCTCAAAGCAGCAATCACCCCTAAGACCAAAATGCTCATCTTGACATCACCGTCCAACCCTACAGGTTCCGTCTATGCCAAAGAGGAGCTTGAGGCAATCGCAGAGGTGCTTAAAGGGACCGATATCTTGGTTGCCAGTGACGAGATGTATGAAAAACTCGTTTACGGTGTCAAGTTCGTTGCCGCAGCAAGCATCAGTGACGATATGTACCAACGTACCGTTACTATCAACGGTCTAAGTAAATCGGTCGCAATGACAGGGTGGCGTTTCGGTTACCTTGCCACACCGAAAAAAGAGCTCATTGCCGCAATGAACAAGCTTCAGAGCCAAAGCACTTCCAACATCAACTCCATCACCCAAAAAGCTGCTATTCCTGCGCTTTTGGGCGAAGTGGACAGTGAGATAGAAACGATGAGACAGGCGTTTGAAGCGCGTGCCAAAGAGGCGGTCAATCTCTTCAACGCCATCGACGGTCTATCGGTTGTTGCACCTGAGGGGGCATTTTACCTCTTCGTCAACACCAAAGAGATCTCCAACGACTCCATCGCATTCTGTAAAGAGCTGCTTCAAGAGACCGGTGTCGCAGTTGTTCCTGGCATCGGGTTCGGAAGTGAAGGCTACTTCCGCTTCTCATTCGCGACAGACATCATCACGATCCGCGAAGGCATTAGACGTATTGAAAAGTTTGTGCAGAGCAAAAGGTAGTAGGTAGTAGGTAGTAGGTAGTAGGTAGTAGGTAGTAGGAGTTTTTCATAACAAACCTTATCTGCTCCTTGCTCCCTGCTATCTACTCCCTCATTTACCTCTTTTTCGTCATCTTATTTAGCAACAACCACACACTTCCCAGTATGGTCACCATTGCCAGAGGTGCGAGCCATGGTCTCTCCTGTATCACGGAGAAGAATGCTATGATCGACTCACTCGCATAGTAGGCGCTCAGCCCGATGGTCAGTACAAAGATGATCGAGGCGAATATATTGAAAAATACAAACTTCTTGAAATCGAACTTCGCCAATGCCATGGAGATGGGCACCAGTGTCTTCACCCCATAGATGAATTTTTGAATGAAGATAGCCAATACACCATATTTGCGCATAATAAGCGTTGCAAGTGCCAATTTACGCTTATGCTTGGCAAAGTACGGCTGTATCTCTTTTTTCTGGTATTTACCCAAATAGAAGAGAAAGTTGTCACCCATGAAGTTAGCAATGATCGCAACGGTCATCGCCGTAGCAAAATCCATATGCCCCATATAAGAGAAGACCCCTGCTGCCGCCACAATGAAAAAAGAGCCGCCGAAAGAGAAGAAAGCAACTGCCAGATATCCCCAGGTCTCCAGTGAAGAAAAGTCCATAACACATCCTCAAATAAATTGGCAAATCATATCCAAATTTTGTTAACACCTCCCTCTTACAGCTACGGCTTTCGCCATAACGTGTGATCTCATGCAACCTGCCATACATGGTGGGCATTGCCCACCCTACTCACTCTCACTCTCACTATCACTGTCACTCTCAACTATCACTAACCACCGACCCGTTATAATCCCATCATGTTAACGACACTCTTCTCCATCATCTTCGTCTATCTCTTCATCCTTCTAGGATACCTTGCAAAACGTATATTCAAGGAGGAGATGAGCTCCAAAACCCTTACACTGATGTCAGTCTATTTTCTGCAACCCTTTGTAACAGTATGGGGATTCAGTACGGCAAAGCTGCATACTGAGCACATTTTTGTACCGCTGATCTATCTTGCGATCATTCTGCTCCTGCTGCTACCGACCATCGCTTTGGGAAGACTGATCTTCACCGATCCTAAAAAACGCGCTATCTTCTCTATTGCCGGATTTGTAGGCAATACAGGCAATATCGGTATACCACTCGGTATCGCTCTCTTTGGAGAAGAGAGTGTCATCTACACCACTCTCATCAACATCGCCAATGTATTTGTGGTCTATATCATCGGTGTCTACATCTACTCAAGAGGATCGTTCAGCATTAAAGAGTCGCTTTTCAACATCGTCAAGATCCCCATTATCCCTGCCTCTGTGATCGCCATTCTCATAAATATGAACGACATTGACCTTTCGCCCCAAATAGAGGAGTTCTTGAAGATGGGAGCCTATGCAGGGATCGTCCTCCAACTCTTTCTGCTGGGTACTTTTCTGCAAGGCATTAAGATACGAGAGCTCCATCCGAAACTCTTCATAGGAACAATGGCACAGAAATTCATCATTATCCCTCTTTTCACTTTTGTCGTATTGAGGATGACAGACCTTCCTCCACTTGTTCAGGGTGTTCTTTTCATGGAGATGATGGTACCTCTTGCCGTTGCGAACATCAACCTCGCCTCACTCTATGACTGCCGCCCGAAGGATGTCACTTCACTCATTTTACTGAGTACGCTTATCTTTCTCCCTATACTTTTTATTCTCACAACAATTTTAAATCACTACTATTTGTGATAAAATATCACCAAAATCTATAAGGAGCTCTCATGTCTACCAAAACCCTTATCATTGGTGCAGGAGGTGTCGGGAACGTTGTTGCCTTCAAGTGTGCCATGAATGCCGAAACCTTCGGAGATATTACCCTCGCCAGCCGTACGGTTAGCAAATGCGACGAGATCACCAAAAATGTCAAAGAGAAGGTAGGCGTTACTATCGACACTGCACAAGTCGATGCCGACTCCGTACCCGAACTGGTAGACCTCATCACCAAGACCCAAGCCAACATCGTCATCAACGTAGCACTCCCCTACCAAGACCTCACCATCATGGATGCCTGCCGTCAGTGCGGCGTGGACTACCTCGACACAGCCAACTACGAGCACCCTGACACTGCCAAGTTCGAATACAAAGAGCAGTGGGCAAGGGATGAAGCCTTCAAAAAAGCAGGTATCATGGGACTGCTTGGAAGTGGTTTTGACCCTGGTGTGACCAATGTTTTTTGCGCTTATGCCCAGAAACACTACTTCGACGAGATCCACACCATCGACATCCTCGACTGTAACGCAGGAGACCACGGCTACCCTTTTGCGACCAACTTCAACCCTGAGATAAACTTGCGGGAAGTCAGTGCCAAAGGACGCTACTGGGAAGACGGCAAATGGATAGAGACAGAACCCATGGAGATCAAGCAGGTGTGGGACTATCCAGAAGTGGGTCCTAAAGACAGCTACCTGCTCTACCATGAAGAGATGGAGAGTCTAGTCAAACACATCAAAGGGCTCAAACGCATCCGCTTCTTCATGACATTCGGAGAGAGCTACCTGACCCACATGCGCTGTCTGGAGAACGTCGGTATGCTTGGCATCGAGCCGGTTGAGCACAAAGGACAAAAGATCATTCCTATTGAGTTCCTCAAAACCCTGCTCCCGGACCCTGCAAGCCTCGGCCCTCGCACCAAAGGAAAGACCAATATCGGCATTTTCGCCAAAGGCATCAAAGACGGTAAACCAAGAACGGTCTACATCTATCAAGTCAGCGACCATGAGAAGTGCTACGAAGAGGTACTCAGCCAAGCCGTCAGCTACACCACCGGCGTACCGGCGATGATCGGCGCAAAGCTGATGTTAGAGAAAAAATGGTACGAAACCGGTGTACACAACATGGAAGAGTTCGACCCCGATCCGTTCATGGAAGAGCTCAACAAGCAGGGACTCCCATGGAAGGTCATGGAACTTAATGCAGATGTGACACTTGAAGTGAAAGAGGCGTAAGGCTTCTTTTACGTCACTCTAGCAATATCTTTCATCTTTTCGATCGATAGAGTCCTATCTTTTCCGAAATATATCGTTTATTCTCCCTCTGCCAATAGTCTCTTTTCTGCCTTTTCTCTTTCCTGTTTCCAAGACCTTCTTGCTTTGTTGAACTTCACATCTTTTTCATATTTTCCACACACTGTAATCCACTCTAAAAGTTCATCTTTCGACATATTGGCAATACCTTTTTTTTGAAGTTTTCCCTCATACTTCGTCAATGTCATTATTATCTACACCTTATCTACTTCCCTTCTTTTGAGACAAACCCCTCCAAATCCTCTTTCAAATGCTTCGCATTCCACGCCCTGAGAAAATAGACCTTCCCGTCCTTCGTCGTCACCTTCAGCAGTTTTTTGAAGAAAAGGAGTGCATGTCCGTAGGTGTTGCGAAGTTTGTCGATGCTCCATGGAACGACATCGAGGCTTTCTATCTCATCAAGTTTGATGAACTTCGTATCTCCGCCGGAGAGGACAAGATGCTCTTTAGTAACGAACAATTTAGCATGGTACCACCTAAAAAGCGTTCTAAACACAATAATGTAGATGAACACAAAGAGGAAAAGACCCAATGCCATCATCACATAATCGATCGGTGATCCGAAGTATTTCACCTGTTGCAGGTCGATACCGAAGAGTTTGATGATACCATACTCCACCCAGTCACTCACCACTGCCGCCACGATCAACGCTGTCAAGATCACAAAGAAACCGATGAGCAGATTGGAGAGCCTTCGTTTCAGGCGTACCTCTCTCTTTTGTACCTTTGCAGCATACTTTCTTAAAAGAAAGATCATGGAAACAACTATGATCAGTAGTATGACCGGCCCTTCGAACGGAAACCAGAAGTAGTCTCTTGTCGTACTCATATAGAAGTTGCTATGTGTAAAATCTTTTTTGATCGTTTCTCTAAAGACTTGCGGTGTCAGTGAATGGATGATCTTGTACGGATTTTGGTAGTCCTTGTCGTAGTACACCTTTTGCAGTATAGCGTTGTCGATGATATCCATAAGCGAATCAACATCTGTACTGACAGTGTCATAGTACTTTCTACTGTTCTCAATCGCTTTCATGACGGTTGCATCATCTATCTCTCCACGACTCTCTTTAAGTAGAATATCTTTGGCAAGCTTGAGGTTCTCCTCAAATTTGTCATGGTGCGTATAAAAAGCGATCCTCCCCAGCCCGGCATTGTGTGTGGTCGTCGAGTCTCCGTAGATGCTGTAGGAGTCCCCCTTTTTGTTCCGAAGCTCACGGTTGAGTCTGTCTGCGAGGTTCTCAAAGTAGCTCTCAATGATCATATATTCGGTCATGTTGTTATCGATATATTTGTACCCCATCGCAATGTAAGGCTGAGGGTTTCCCCCGGGCATACCGCGCTGAATGAAAGGTTTTCCGCTGAGTGTCGCGTCTTTGTGCATGGGCTCTTTGATGCTTTTTCCCTCTCTTTTTTGCACCGTTGCAAACGTAGAGTCGATCAAAGCTTTCATCTTTGAAACATCAAAATTTCCGACGATCTTCAGGGTCATATTGGAGGGGTAGTAGTAAGCGTTGTAGTGTGTAAGCACATTATCAAGGGTGAATTTTTTGTTGTTGTTACGATAGACGCTGCTTGGGTAGCGTTCAAAGTCAGGAGTCTCCGTATCGATCTTAAAATCATCTCGGTAGAGTTCATACTCGGTAGGCGGATCGATCTTGGTAAGGAACTTTCCAAATTTTTTCAGCCAATGCCCCGGTATGTGATCTGTCCAGTCGGGTTCACCGATCTCAAGCTGCAAGGCTTTTCTTTCGACATCAAGATCCTCTTTTGTAACATTTTTGTCAAAGAGCATCTTGTAGAAAGTCTCGGCAAGCCAGTAGCCGTTCTTGGGGTCTATCTTGGCAAGATACTGTGTTTGGTAGTTTGAGGTATATCCGTTGACAAAGGTCGCTCCTTTCTCTTTGATGAGATCGTAGTAGTCCCTGTATTTCACCCGTTTGTCACGAAACACCAGATGCTCGACAAGATGTGAGATGCCCGCTTTCTCCTCACTCTCCGCCGCCATCCCTACATTAACATCCATCGTGATGTAAACATTTTTCGCATCTTTGTTCGGCAACAGATAGACCTTCAGTCCGTTCTCTAGTACATAGGTCTCCATATCTTCATACGGATTGGCGAACAGCATACCTGCCAGCATGATAAGGCTTAGCAATAATTTCATTTTCTTCTCCCTCTTACTGAAATAACGTCAACACAAACAACACCTTCTCCATCGGTTTTGGAAAAGCAAATCCTAAAACAGCAAAACTGACACTGCCGCCTATAGCAAAGTTAGCTATATCATCAAAATCCAATCTGCCGCTAAAGAGTAAAACTAGAACAGGTACAATGATCGCACCGATGAGTGCCGACACGATCGCTGCAATCAGTCTGCCGTAGATAGTGGGTTTTTTATTGCGTTTCATCGTTTTCCATCTCTCTATCGAGCATCTCTACTTTCTGATCCAAAAAAGAACTGAACGCATCCACTCCAGACATATAAGAAGATATCCAGATCGTACCAAAATCATCAAATCTAAGATAGTTCATGTCACGTATAGATGAGTAGCCTTTTTCAATAAGACGATACCATTCAAGTTTTATGCATTTTTTTCCAAAATAGAGTGCTTCATCATCATACTCAAAGTGTACGAAAAATGCCTGGTAAAGCAAATACATCGAACTAACAATAAAGAATGTGGCTATCAATAATGCAATCACCGTTTGATCTTCAGATGCTTGAAGGGCTCCATAAAGTACAAACCATGAAAAACCAACCATAGCTATAGAGAGCCATTTAAAACTTTTTGTATAGTAAACCTTGTTATCCATCATTGACCCCTATGGTGCAATCCCTCGTTTTATGACAGCTTTACCATGACTGGGTCTGACAACAACCGTAGCGATCTCTCCGGAAGGTACATGTTTCATATAATCCATAAACTGTACATACGTAGCGTTGTCGATATAGTTTTCTCCCTCGCCGACACCATAGATGTAGTCTTGAATATCAAGTCCCAATCGCACCTCCGCAGGTGAACCGCGCCATACCTGCACAATACCGCATCGAATATATTTTTCAGGCTCTCTCTTTGCATTTTCAACATCTTTAGGGTGCATCCACCGTCCGCAGGTAAAGCCCCATCTGGCACCATCAGGCTTTTTACCTTTCGGAGGAAACGGGTAGCCGTTGTCATCGAACGTATATCCGTCAAACGCATACGCATAGTATATTCCTTCCCCTTGTAAGCGTTTTTCCATATCGAAATGCCACTGCATCGGCTGGTTGAACCTGAGTGTTTGTGCCATTGTGGCAATGTCAAGTTTCCATGCACCGTTCTCCTTTTTGAAAAAATACGGTGAACAGGTTCGGTGCTTGTCATAAGGACGTACGGCAAGTACGGCATGGGTATCATACATATCATAGAGTGTTTCGTGCAAATTCAAACACTTGGAGATATTTTCCACTTCATGGTCTTGGTTTATGTCTGTCACCGTCCATTTAGCGAAAAAGGCTTTGGTCGCATCGGTATAGATATCAAGATTTGGATTTTTATTATGTGATTTCAGTGCCTTAATATACTTTTGCAGTACCGTTTTTGGCTCATCCGTATTCATGGCAGAAATATTATCCCCCTTTTTGGCATTAGGGTCGGCTATGCCGATGTAAGACTTTGTCTTGGCACCCCCTCCGATGGATTTGCTTTCCATAGGCGGCATGAACTCCTTACCCTCTGTCGCTTCCAATGCTCTGTCTTTGACCAGCTCAGTTGCCATGTAAACCCCGTCTGCGATCTTATAGTCTCTAAAGTAGGGGACAAACCCTTTACGCTCGATGTAGGAGACAAACGCATCGGTGTAGACAGGCTCCAGTGCCTGAGAAACCTCCAAGCGTACTTTGTCTTGAAGTGTGTTAATGACCAGCAGCAACGCTTTACCGCTCTTACTTCGGCTCTTTTGCTGAAGTTTGGCAAACGCCTTGTTGGCATAGAGGTTGATGTCCTCTTCATTTGAGACGGTGATGACACGAAAATCAATATCGTAGGTCTTCAAAAGGTAATCGTTGAACTCTCTGTACTGTTTCATCAGCTTTTCATCATCGTAGAGGACATAGGCATCATCGATGATGATCTTGTCGTTTCGGTCTTGTTGCGACTGCGTCACAGTTGTATCTTCCGTTTTACTCTCACAACCGACTACAAGCATCAGCAAAGCAGCAAGCAGTAATATATTCAGTGTTCGTTTCATCTATATCTCCAGTTTCAGTTCTTTATGTGCTTCAGGTTTGGCTTGGAAGTAGGCTTTTCGCTGAAACCCCGCCACCGAAGCGACAATGTTCGCAGGAATGGTTCGCATATAACGGTTGAACTCCCCTACCGCATCATTAAACTGCATACGGGTGATGTTGATGCGGTTTTCGGCTCCCTCTATTTGTGACTGCAACTGCATGAACTGCTCCGAAGCACGAAGCTGCGGGTAGTTCTCCGCAACGGCAAAGAGCTTGACGAGTGAAGCGTTCAGTTTATGCTCTGTCTCCTCCAAGGCTTTGATCTGCTTGGCATCTGCTTCTCCCCGACTCTCCTGAAGGGCTTTCAGTGCATCGCTTCTGAGCGCGGCAATACTTTCAAACACATCTTTCTCATGTGCGGCGTAACGCTTGACCGTTTTGACCAAATTGGGCAGCAGATCAACCTTACGCTGCAGGTTACTCTCCACTTGTGACCAGGCGGTCTTGACCTGCTCCTCCTTTGCGACCAGAGCATTATAGCTCACGGCAAACCAACTCAACATCCCTACAATGATCACAATGACTGCAATCAGCAGATAACTTTGTACCCCTTGACTCTTTTGCATCTTGACTCCTTCTATTGACATAACGGTAGCTTTCCGACAAGTTTGGCAAGACTGCCGGGAAATACCTGCTGTCGATGACGGCACTTCTGTCTCAGTTGTTCAAGTTTCTCTTTTTGTGCCAACAAGTGTGCCTCTATCTCTTTGAATGTCTCCATCACCTCTCCTCTGATACTCGTAGAGACAAGTACACCTTCAGGCTCCTTCTCTTCTCTCAACAGTCTCTCAAGCGTATGAGAGAGCTCTTTTTTCATCACTTCTGTTTGGTGGATGCTCTCTTCCAGCACCACCATCTCCTCTGCTGTTTTTCGGAATATATTAAAACGGTTACGCGCATAAAGATACAGCACGCCATACACCAAAACCGCCAGCAGTACCAGCACCAGAACAAAACTGCTCTGTCCGCTCATACCCGAATGCAGCGGCGCATTGAGTGAACGGGAAACATCTTCCACACCGTCCGTACTGCCAGTACTTCCTACTGAGATAAAAATGTAAAGCATGGCAAGCCCGATCACCCCCATACCAATAACCTCCAGCGTATATTTTCTTTCGGTTTGCGTTATATGGTTCTCTTCTCTCTTCTCAAAAGAGCCTGCTAGTCGCTGTGCCTGCTCTTCGGAGAATATACCTTTTTCTTTCATTGCTTCTATGCGTGCTTTATAATTCACCGTTGATCTCCCTTATGCGTTTTATCCCCTCTTCAGAATTCATCTTTCCAAGCTCAATATCTTTAAGTATCTTCGCGATCATCGCTTCATCCTCTCTCTTTTTCTCCGCCAGTGCCACAGAGAGCTCTTTGAGCCTCTTTTTAAGTGTCGGATAACTAATATGAATATCTTCTGCCATATCTTTAAGATTCCCCCCATGCAAAATGAGCGCTTCGGCAAGCTGCTGCTCCTCCTGAGAGAGACGTGCCAATCTGGGCAAAGAAAAAGAGCCGTTATAGCCTGTATTGCAAGAAGGACAGTGACAGGCGGTAATGGTAAGGTCATGATCACAGATTACACATTTAGTCATAAAATACTCAATATTTTTAATTTATTTAAAAAATTATAGTATTTTTTTTAATTATTGTCAAATTTATGGTATTATTTTACAGAAAAAAAGTATTAGAAAGAAGTGAATCATTATGCCATTCATTTGGAACGATCCTACATATTGGGACAGAAGTAAAAAAGCATGGAAGCATGAAAAGTATTTTTTTATTGCTTTATTATTAGGATTTATTGTTGCCTCGTTCATAATGAAAGATGAAATTCCATTTGCCCAAAAAGTATTGTTTTCTTTTTCTATCATATTGACTGTGGATGCCGTATTGATTTTGATCTTTCAACTTCCACTGGCTAAAATACCAGACTACTACCCCTCATTTTTGCAGATACTGCTTAGACTTATTAATGTGCTCATAGGTTTGTTTGCTGTTTATTATTTTTGGACGACGATGATAGCACAATATTATGAGTAGAAAGGAAAGAGGAAAGGGGAAAACAAGAGGGGATACAGTGATAACAATAACCCTTGAATCTTCCCCCTCTAAGCCAACCCACGTTAAAATAATCCCCATTTAGTACACAAACCATATCTGAAAATTGACAATATAAGCAAACAAAGGCAACACCTATGACATTCCAAGGTTTCCCCAAAGAGGGTTTACAGTTTCTTGAGCAGATTATCATTAACAACTCCAAAGAGTGGCTCGATGTACATAGAGAGGAGTATGAACGTTTCATCGTCTCACCCAACAGAGCCTATGTCGAGGAGATGGGAGAGCATCTGCAGATACTTGTTCCCACCATTCATGCCGAACCAAAGACCAATAAGTCCCTCTTTCGCATTTATCGCGACGCGCGTTTTCATCTGAGCGATCCCATCAAGACACGCATCGGCATCATCATGTGGCAAGGAAGCGGACACCGCATGCAAAGCAGCAGTTTTTACATGCACTATGACCCCTATGAGGTGTTTGTCTCTGCAGGTGTGCGTAACTTCAAACCTACTCTGCTGAAAACTTACCGTGAGTACATTCAAAATGATGAACGCAGAGCCGAGCTTCATACTATTTTAGAAGTACTCAAAGCCAAAGGCTATCTTATTCCTGAACCCAAGTACAAAAAAATGCCAAGAGGGTGCGATGGTGATGACACGCACAGCTACCTTTACAAAATGGGAGCGATCTACGCATACACCACCTTCCCGCCCGATGAGACCTTCCACTCAGAAAAGATCATTGACAAAAACTTTAAGATCTATGAAGATATGCTTGAACTGCAGCAGTGGGTCTATGAGCTGACACTGCACTGTGATACGGAGGCGGATGTGTTTAGATAATGATGAATGATGAATGATGAATGATGAATGATGAAACGTTAAACTCTTTTACCTGAAGCAATTCTTATCGATAAAAGCTTTTCACAGAAAAGCATACCAACATTATTCACTATTCATTGTTAATTATTCATTGCATTTTGCTAAGGGCAAAATGCCTATCAGGCTCATAAACCGCCCGCTACACCCCTGCTCTTTTCGGTAAGAGAAGAAGCGTTCGGTATCACATGCCGTACAGATGCCGCTCATCTCGATATGCTCTGTTTTCAAACCTGCATCAAGCAGCTGTTTACGGTTGATAAAAGGCAAGTCAAGCATATATTTCTCCCCTCTAGTTTCATAGCCTTCCGCTACATCAAAAAAGTGCTGCGCTACCTCTTTGCCTACTTCATAACAGCACTTTCCTATGGAGGGTGCAATACCCGAAAGTAAATCGGCAGGATTTGAGCCATACACCTCCTGCATCTTCTCTACCGTTTTAGCCACGATCTGCGCCTTGGTTCCTTTCCAACCCGCATGTACCGCAGCCACCACCTCCCGTTTAGGATCGTAAAGCAGCACAGGCACACAATCTGCCGTCAACATCCCCAGCATGACCCCTTTTTGGTCTGTTACTAAGGCATCACAGTCCATAATTGCACTCTCCATATCTTCCCAACCTATTGTTCGGGCTTCCGTTACAATGTAAATATTATCACTGTGCGTCTGGTTGGCAACGACAAAGTGCAGCTTTTCATCCATACCCAACGATGACGCTATCAGCTTCCGGTTCTCCACGATGCACTCTTCCAATTCTCCCGTGTGCAGTGCCAAAGAGAGTGCATACGGGGCATTCCCCTCTTTCATCGTCACGGCATGCATACATTCAGGGTACTTTTCCAGGAGTTTGAAACGATAAAAATCAACCATGCTGTTCCTTAATTCTTTACGATATAATAATAACCAAATTTATATTGGGACAGCATGGATGGATTCTTGGTTCGACTTTGACAAACGTATCTTCAAGTACTTCTCCTACTCGCTTATGCTCCAGCTCATCCCGCTTTTTGCCATCTCTTCCTATCTCATTTATGAGATCAATATTAAACTTTTTAACAAGCAGATGGTTTACTACTTCATCGCGTTCATTGTCTTTATCATCGCTGCCATCATTCCCTGGAGAAAGATACTCTGGTGGTTCGCTCCGCTTTTTTACATTGTCAACCTCGGATTACTTATTGCTGTGAATTATGTAGGGAAGACCATCCTCGGTGCTAAACGATGGATAGAACTGCCCGGTATTCACATTACCATCCAGCCTTCGGAGTTCATCAAGGTCAACGTCATCATGATGCTTGCCTACCTCATACACAAAAAGCCTCCACCGGAACAGGGATATGGACTCTTTCAATTCATCAAGCTCTCATTGGTCATTGTCATTCCATTTGTCATCATTGCCAAAGAGCCCGACCTTGGAACCGCACTTGTACTTCTCATTACTGGCTACGGTATTCTCTTTCTCATCGGGGTCAACTGGAAGATCTGGCTGACCATCGCCATTGTTGCAGGTGTCAGCGCACCCATTGTCTATGAAAAAGGTCTTAAACCCTACCAGAAGAAGCGTATTCACGACATGCTCAACAAACCCAGCTATCAGGTGCGACAGGCTCTTATTGCCATCGGTTCAGGAGGTATGGAGGGAAAACCAAAAGAAGATGCAACCCAGACACAGCTGAAGTTCCTACCCGTCTCCTCTACCGATTTCATCTTTGCCTATCTTGGTGAACGCCTGGGCTTTAAGGGAATGATCACGGTCATCGGTCTCTACATTCTGCTCATCTTCAATCTACTCTACATCTCATGGAAACACAAACGCGACTACCTCATCAAAACCTTTGCCGGAGGTCTTGCATTCCTCATCTTCGTCTATATGGGGGTTAACATCTTCATGATCATCGGACTCGCACCCGTAGTAGGACTTCCACTTCCTATGTTCAGCCATGGTGGTACCTCATTCATCATCTTTGCCGTCATCTTCGGAATGCTGCAAAATTTAATCGCATTTAAAGACTACAGTCGTTATACTTCCGACGCAAAAATAACCATGCAGACCAAGGGTACTCCCGTACTCAAATAAGGGTTCTTAGCTCAGCTGGTTAGAGCACTCGGCTCATAACCGAGTGGTCCGGGGTTCGAGTCCCCGAGAACCCACCACCAAATGCCCTAAAATAGGGACTTTCCAAGCCTTTAAGCGATACTGTCAG
>Ga0256843_1001174_pt1 | contig 21199 bp, 23 predicted proteins | sample AlvinellametaG_FD_191572 | JGI IMG/M metagenome (GOLD analysis project Ga0256843, IMG submission 191572) | Pompeii worm associated microbial communities from hydrothermal vent at the East Pacific Rise, Pacific Ocean - Alvinella | ecosystem: Host-associated > Annelida > Integument > Unclassified ... | reverse complement strand
AAGCTTTTGTCTTAATCAAAAGGGTAGGGGCATACTCTCCCATTTGAAGAGCATTCGCATAGTCACAAGTAACTGTTCCATCAGACTCCGAACAGTCCCAATCTTCCCCTTCAAAAGAGTCATACGCCTCTGAACTATCTAATACATCAACAATCTGTACAGGTGTAGCCTCTCTTGGACCATGGTTTTGTACCACAATCGTAGAGGTTGCAATGTCATCCACAGCAATAGGTGTTGGCGATTTACTCTTTGAGACTTCCAAATCTGCCTGATCTGCCCAAACCGTATAGAGCACTCTATCGTTGTCATTCTCCTCAATAGGATCATCCGTTTTTGTAGAGATAGAGACATTATTGTCATCTGTACGTGCTTGATCCTCATCAATCTTAGGAGCCGTTGCTGTAATGGTAAGTATGCTACTCTCTCCTACTGCGAGATCTTCATCTTTTTCACATGAGACATGATTGTCAGAGACACTACACTCCCATCCTGAAGCATCAATCTCTACAACACTATATCCTGTATCATGTAAAATATCTTCAAGACGTACCTCTTGGGCAGGGTGTTGTCCAAAATTGGTTACATTTAACTCAAAAGTGACATTCTCCTCTTCAATCACGGGATTGGTTAAAACCAAAATCTCTACCCCAATATCGGTTCCAGGTAAAATCTCTAAATCATCCGTATCTGTATTGTTAGAGCTATTGACCTCCAACACATCCGATATGACAGTTGCAGCGTTAGTAATGGTTCCTGTTTCAGCACCTGTAATCTTAACCCTAAAGTGAAAACTACTCGTTTCTCCTACGGCAATATTACCTCCAAGACATGTCACATCTTGCCCTGCTGCACTACATTGCCAATCGCTATCGTTTGCATCTTCTATGGCTGCATTATCGGCATAGAAACTTAAAACATCCGGAAGTGTATCTGTAAGTTGCACATTGGTTGCATCATGTGGACCATTGTTAGTTACATTCATCTCATACGTCACAATACCACTTGCCACAGCAGGGTTAGGAGTACCAGTTTTTGTCAATAGAAGATCAGCCCCTTTAACAACAGTTGTTTTACTCTTTTCACTATCGTTTGCTGTATTGTCATCATCCTTACACGACGCTGTTGCATTGGCTTCAAATACAATAGGTTCTTCCACTATAGGAGCTCTAAGTGTAATGTTAATATCTCGAGACTCACTCGCACTAAAGTCACCAAAACTACACTCTACTAAGTCACTATCGTTACTGTCACTAGGTGTATCTCCCGTATAGCTACACTCTTCAGCATTGACACTCACAAAGGTAAAGCCCTCAGGTACGGTCATATTGAGTTCAACACTTTCAGCACTTTCACCTTTATTGTTTTTGACTTCAATAAGGTAGCTTAACTCTCCATTTGAAGCAACTGGATCTTTTGTATCTACAAATGAAATAGGCTGTATATCTCCTGCTCCAAAGAGTGTAACTCCTCCAAATAATGAGAATACAAAGTAGACCCATATTACCAAGAAACGACTACGAGTCTCTCCAAATTTTTGCACCATTTTCTCTCCTTTTAACACAATACTTCTATCTTTCTCTCCAAAGATAAAAGCAGATGCATATCCCACTAAATAGGGTCATATCCCCATATAACCTTTACCTTTCATTTTATATTTTATATATAAAAACCATTAAAACCATATCTTACTCCCTCACCACTTAAAAAGTATAAATATTAGAGAAATTATAAAGCTTTCTTACCATCTCTTAGCTATAATAACACACTAAAATCCCTCCACACAAGGATACTCTATGCAACATCTTGTTGATACCAATGATTTTTCAGATGCTCAGATTGCTCAGGTTTTGCGTGATGCGGCACGTTTTAAAGCCCAGCGTCCTCCACAACTTTTACGTGACAAACTACTCATTACCCTCTTTTTTGAAGCCTCTACACGTACACGAAGCTCTTTTGAAGTCGCAGCCAAACGTTTGGGAGCTAGTGTGGTACACCTAGACCCAAGCAGAAGTTCGGCTAAAAAAGGTGAAAGCCTAGAAGACACCTTTGCTAACCTCTGTGCGATGGATCCTGATGGGGTGATTATACGTCATGCTGACAACGAAACCCCACAGCTTTTAGCCGATATGAAAACCACCCCTGTCATTAATGCAGGAGCAGGAAACTACGCCCACCCTACCCAAGCGTTGCTTGATTTGTTTACCATTATGGAGCATTTTGATGGCAACATTGAGGGTAAGTCCATTGCTATTGTGGGAGACATTGTAAGCTCTCGTGTAGCAAGCTCTGGCATACGTCTGCTTACACGTATGGGGATGAAAGTCCATTTGGTAGCACCCAAAGCCTTTATGCCAGCACCTGAGACCTTTGACTTTGAACTCCCACAGTATGACAACCTTGAAGAGGTGCTAGACAACGTAGATGTCATTATGTCGTTGCGTGCACAGTTGGAGCGTCATGCAAGCCCTATTTTTGATGACTATGAGACCTACGCAAAACACTACTGTATTACCAAAGAGCGTCTAGGAGAGCGTAACATTTTACTTCTTCACCCTGGACCAGTGATGCGAAACACAGACATTAGCGATGCGATGCTAGAAGATGCGCGTTGTAAGGTACTTACACAAGTAAACAACGGTGTCTATGTGCGTATGGCCATCTTGAAACTTCTGCTACTAGACGCTTAAACATAGATGCACTGGCTTTCAAACCAAGAGGGGTTTAGGCAGATAGACGCTCTGGGAAAATCTCGTACCCCTTTTTTGTTTGTTGTCTCCTACGATAAAAGCAAAATCTTTGCCCAACCTCTTGCTACACTAGATGAGACCATTTACTACAAGCTAGAGAGCTGGCGTAACTACCCCGTACAAAAAAGAGACAAAGCCTTTACCTTCTCCACAGCCCCTCTTGCGTTTAAAGCCTACAAAACAGCCTTTGACAAGGTCATAGAGGAGATACGCTCAGGCAACAGCTACCTCCTTAACCTTACCTTTGAAACCCCCATCAAGAGTAACCTAAGTCTTAAAGAGATTTTCACCTACGCTAGGGCTAAGTTTAAACTCTATTTTAAAGATGAGTTCATCTGTTTTTCGCCCGAACGCTTTGTTGAGATAGAGGGAGACACCATCGCCACCTACCCCATGAAAGGCACTATTGATGCCACCTTACCTAACGCAAAAGCGCATATTTTAGCCAACCCTAAAGAGATGGCAGAGCATGTGATGATTGTGGACTTGATGCGTAACGACCTAGCAATGGTAGGAAACAATGTAAAGGTTGAGAAGTTTCGCTATGTTGAAGAGATTAAAGCTGGCAACAGAGCCCTTTTGCAAGTCAGCTCCAAAATTACCGCAACCCTCCCCACACAGTGGCATGAGAGCCTTGGACAGATGCTCTCAACCCTGCTTCCTGCTGGGTCTATTACAGGGACACCTAAAAAGCGTACCGTGGAGATTATTGAGAGTGTTGAAGCGTGCCAACGGGGGTTCTACACGGGTGTGTTTGGCATCTTTGACGGTAGCTCTCTACGCTCAGGGGTGATGATACGCTTCATAGAGAAAAGAGAGGAGCAACTCTACTACAAAAGTGGTGGGGGCATTACCCTAGACTCCGATGTAAAAAGTGAGTATGCAGAGTTACTTGAGAAGGTCTATCTACCGTTTTAGTGCTAAGCATCGTTGTTTACGATGTACCCAATGGTAGTGGTCTTGTTGTAAGGCAATGACAAAGAGCTTGCCAGAGTTTCGCCATGCATCTAAAATGAGCCCCTCTTTTAGATTTGCACCTTTAGCGGTTACTACGACGGCATTGTGCTCTCTCCAGTATGAGCCGATGTTTGCACCTACTAAATGAAATGAAAAAGAGGGGCTGTCGCTCTTTTGCATCTCTACATAAAGAGCATCACTCCAATGGTAACACAGCCCCTCTTCTTTAAGCCCTACATTGACTAAAAAGTTATGATATACAGGTGGAGAAGTAAGGGCAAACTGCTGTGTAAGTTTTGCTATGGTTTTGTAGATATGATGGCTTATTGTAGCAACTTCTTCTTGGCTAGCCTGCGAAGAGAGATGGTGTAGTTTTATGGCTAAACGCAGCTCCTCAGACTTAGAAGGTACATAAGGCTTTACACTACAGCCTTGTAGGCTCAAAAGAAGAAAAAGACTAAAAAGGAATGTTTGCATACTGTGCAGGAAGTGTTGTAGATACGGCAAAGATGAGCAGAAGCGTCAGCACACCATAGAGCCATAAAAATCTGCTAGACCATGAGAGTAAGTAACCCCCAATACCCCCGGCAACCAATCCACCCAGATGGGCAGAGAGATCAACAGACTCTATGGAAAACCCTATGAGAAGGTTAATTCCAATAATAAGTGCAAACTCTTTCATAAATGCCTGAGCCTGAGTTGCTATGTGGTGACGATGCACAAGAAAAAAGCCTGCTAATGCACCAAACATACCAAAAATAGCCCCCGATGCCCCCATAGCAACACCTACAGGATGCACATAGAGTGATGCTACCCCTCCAACGAGTCCAGACAAAAAGTAAAGTGTAAGATAAGACTTTGTATCAAAATAACGCTCTGCTCCACGTCCCACAAAGTAGAGTGCAAACATATTCATTAAAATATGCGTTATGTCTGCGTGCAAAAACATTGATGCTCCTAGTCGCCACCACTGCTCTTGTAGTACCACATAAGGACCAAAGAGTGCCCCTAAATCTACCAATGTCTCAAGAGGTATCTCAGTAACACTGCCACTCAGCACTATGGAGAGTAGGTACCCCAATAGGTTGAGTAATATAATGGCATAGGTGAGTGGATAGTTCAGGAACTCTTTTTGCATATTTTAGTGAATTGCCTCTGCAAAAATTACACCATCAACCCCACCACGGGCAATTTTTGAGATCTCTTTTTCACTATGAATCAAAACCAAAATACGTGTATCAAAGAGATACTCTTGGGCAATGGGCTGTATCATTAAAGCGTCATCCTCTTCACAAATAATATACTTTGCCCCTAGTGCATTAGAAAAAAGTGCATCATCAAGAGTATTGACCACCACTGCAAATGCAATGTTGTTCTCTTGGCAATAGGCTGCATATTTATGTGAATCAACCAATGGCTCGAGCAATACAATCTCATTGGCACTACTTTGTTTAATATCTTCTATTGAAAAAACTTTACTAAATTGGTCACATTGAATCCATGGATGTCCTACTATAATCATCTATTCTCCTTCATTTATATTATTATACACACTCATCACAGTAGTATTTACCGTGAATGATTTTACTCTCTTTTACGGTAACATATGTCCCGCACTTTACACACTCAACAAGTGTATCTTCATCTAGATTTTTCTCTTCCGTAGGCTTTGAAAATGTTGGTAATTTCCCACCAAAAAATTTATAAATCATCACGCCTGCAATGGCTAAAATAAGAAGTTTTAAAATCATTTTTGACCTTTAATATAGAGGTAATTTCTCTGGTTTTTTTGTACTATATCATAATCTAACTGATGCTGAACATCGGCGACTTCATCAAAAACCCGTGACCCTTTGTAGAACAAGTAGTCCGTTGCTTCATTGCTAATGGCTTGGGTAAGCTCCAAAAGTAGTTTAGTATTTGTCACCGCACGTGAAGAGATAAGCCCAAATGGCTCATGCAAAACATGCTCTACTCTTTGGGCTTCTACCCGTACATTTGACAGTTCCAAATCGATGGCTGCATACTTTAAAAATGAGACCCTTTTTTTTAAAGGCTCTGCCAAGACCACCTCACACTGAGGTAATGCGATTGCCAAGACCAACCCTGGAAACCCTGCACCCGTTCCTACATCTAGCAACGTTGTTGGTTTGCTGATGAAGTTAAGTGGGTAGAGTGAGTCTGCGATATTGTCATAAATTGCCTCTATGCTCTTGGCTCCTGTAAGGTTGTGTACCTGATTCCATTCATGTAACAGTGATGCAAAATTTTCTAACTTGACAATCTGCTCTGAGCCAATTGCAATATGCTCTTTTTCTAAGGTTTGTGTTAAGTTCACGTCTATCCTATCTCTATCAATTGATTCTCTGCTAAATGGCTAAGAAAGGTTTCTAAATCTTGCATAAGTTGTGCCTCTTCTACCTCATAATGGTTTAGCATATATTGTTTAAGTTTCTCTAAGTTTTGCTCTTTTTCTAACTGTTTCCACATAATGGTTCCAATGATATCTAAACCAAAATAGTGTTCACTTTTTGTCTCTAAAAGTACCATCTCATCATCTACTATTTGTGCTAATACCGTTTGAGGAATGGTTATTTTTTGTGATAAATTCATAAAATATTATACTCCATTATGAGTGAGAATTGCTTGATAGACCTCATCTAAACGCTTTTTCTCCCAAGGAATAGACAATTGATACACCAAAACCCTTTTTGCTAGTGCTGTCGCAAACAAAAAACGCTCTTTTTGCATAAAAGGAAAAGTAATAAACTTACTCTGATAGAGTGCTTCAAACTTCTCAACACCCTCTAAGATACGAATACTTACCTCGTTCTCTTTCTCTATGGGCTTCAGCTGATAGATAGCATGTAGCCTACGTCTCTTTTTGGCAAAGTGTTCTATGGGGTTGCCTAATACTTCTGGTACTCTAAAGGGACGATAAAAAGGGTAAGAACCCTCTACTTCTACCTCACCCTCTAACATACGAAGTGCCACCGTATCGTCACCATATATGGTATGTCCTTTGTCAAGAAAGTAGCTTGTTAGTGTTGATTTTCCTCCACCTGAAAAAGCAGAGAAGAGAAGCACCTTTCCAGCAACTTCTACACCACCTACGTGTAAAATATGGGCTACTTTTTGCCACTCTAGCACCAGAGGAAAAAAGGTATGTAGTACCCAAAACCATAGCAATTCTAAACTAAAATCTTGCCCTTTTACATAAGAGATTGTCTGGGTTTCACCCTCCCAAATAAGGGTCATAAGCCCTTTTATCTCTAATGCCCAAGATTGGGTAGGTGCCAACCAACCTAACACCCCACATGAGTGGTAACAGACCTCACGCTGAGTTAAATTCCCCCAGCGACTTGCTGTATCGAAATTTTCAGCCCAATGAGGGTTGTGAGACTCCACTAGATAAATAGTGCGTCTATCTCCCTGAAGTGTCGTTTGTGCTACCTTCTCTTGAAGAAGAAACTCTCTACCAAATGCAAACATAGACCACTACCTACCAACCTCCACCATAGCCTCCACCAGAACCACCTCCTGAACTACTATCACCAGAACCACCATACCCAGAACCACCATTATTGCCTGAGCCACCATTCCCATAGCCTCCAGTGCCTGTATCACTCGCTGCAATAACTGTGGGTTTTGTTAATTGCCCCAAGACAAACAGTGTCGGTGTACTATAGAGTGCTTTTTTTAAAAAGACTCTACGATTCTTTGAATGGTTATCTACTTCTTTCATACCCCTGTCCTCATAACGTACCTTCTCTTTAAAGGCACTCTTTTTCTAATTTATTTGATTATAACATATTTCATAAAGACTCTATTAGTGCATAAGATTATGTGCAACAATTGTATCATAGACTTCATCTAAACGATTTTTATCCCATGGTATGATTATCTGAAATACTTGCATTGTTTTTGCCATATCAATAGCCAATGCATATCGCTCTTTTTTAAAGTACTCAAAAGTGATAAACATACTCTGATAAATGGCACGAAACTTTTCTATTCCTTCCAATGGACAAATCTCAATAGATGCTGTTGCACTAGCACGTTTAAGCCTATAGAGACAATGCAATCTCTTTGGAATAGATACAAAGTTTTTTATATGGTATCCTAAGCATTCAGGAACTCTAAAAGGGCGATAAAAAGGATAAGAAGCTACTACATTGTAGCCCTTATCTAAAGTACTTAAGGCAATAGTATCATCACCAAAAATGGAATGCCCTTGATGAATAAAATACTCTGTAAGTGTTGACTTTCCCCCTCCTGAAAATGCTGAAAAAAGTATGGCTTTCTCTCCTACTTGTACACCAGAAGCATGTAAAATATGATAGCGATTTTCAAAAAAAAAGAGTAATGGTAAAAAAGTATGTAAAACCCAAAACACTAAATACTCTACACTATAGTGCTTTTTTGGAATATAGTAGATCGTTTTTTGATGAGAATACCATACAAGTGTCATAACCCCCTCTATTTCCAATCCCCACACTTGTGGTGTGTCGTGAGAAGAAAAAGGTTGATTACTATAGTAACGTACACGTCTTTTTGTCATCTCAACCCAAGGACTTCGCAATTTAAACACTTCTTTAAGTGACATATAGGGTACTTTTTTTACCACAATAGTCTCAAGCTCTTTCTGCGGAATCTCTATCAAAGTTGGTTCATCTAAAAAAAGAATATTATGATCAAATGCGAGCATCAATCTCTCTTTAGATGTAACACTAAAATCCACCCCAGCTAGGAGGTCCACTAGGTTCTCCACTATCAGCATATAGCTTAGAGGGTTTAGCCAATGCACCTAGCAATAGTAAGGTAGGTGCAGCATAAGCAGACTTTTTTAAAAAATCTCTGCGTGTTTGTCTCTTTTTTTTGTTCACTGTACTTGTCTCTTTTTCTTTCATTTTACTAACACCTCAAATGTTGGGGGTACTAAGCTTTCTGTAGTCACTACTACTTTTTCTTTAGCATAAACTGTAGTCGCTACTGCTGTCAACTCTTTGACACTGCGTGCCGATTTACTATCTACTACACGTTTATATTCTACTAATGTACTATTGGTATGGGCGTATACCCTCCACTCTAAGGTACGTTCATACTCTCCATCCATTGCAACTTCTATGGCGTTTACATTTCCATGGCTACGAACAGCAATCTCTTCTCCCGTAGAAAGATCTACCAAGTGCATCTCATCTAGCAACCCATTTTGCATAGAACGATACTCTTTATATCGTCTTCTATTCATCTCATCAACATAAGGTGTTAGAATGTAGAGTCCTCTCCAACTCACTATCATATGTGCATTATTATCAAAAGATTTAATCGTAAATTGCCAACGCATCTCTTCTGTAGTACTTGGATAAAAAAGACTTTTATACGCTCCTTCTTCTAAATCTTCTGGATTTTTAAAAACAACATCTAAATAACGGCTTCCAAAAGGTGTAATTGCTTTGAGTGCATAAGCAACCGTTGCATTTTCATCTTTTAATGCACCTAACTGTGCATTGTCATTACGCATATGATTACTTACATCTTCAACTACAATACGAATATACCACTCTGTAGCAATTTCTTCTAATCCCATAGATTTTTTAACCAAGGGCACGGCAAGCACTTCTTCACTCTCTTGATTCTCTTCTAGAGTACTTACTTGTTCATCCTCTGTATTTGTACTTGCTTCAGATGGATCGTCTATAGAAATAGGGCTTTGTGTCTCCACCACACTACTCTTTGCCCTATAGCTATTCTCTTTACACCCTAATAGTAAAAAAAGAAAAGAGACAAAGAGTACTATCCTACCTATATGTTTCATCATTTACTCCTTTGGCAATAACAGTTTGAGTGTTTTATTTTTTGTTTTCCCATGCAATATAATCCAAAATCCTTTATAGGGTTCTAATTTACAATCACCCGGAGAGGTATCTGAACATGTAGTATATCCATTACTACTTGCATCATCTGCGTCAGGGTTATATTGCCATATCTCAGAATCAATATACCCCTCTTTTGCTGCATCACTTGGAGTATAACTGATATCATCTACTACAATACGGCAATCTGCCCAGTTTACTGGCGTATGTCCTACAAACCCTAACATATTGTTTCTATTTTTCCCTGTCCCATCGTTCTCATCATTATCTGGTGCTTCAAAATTTAACGAAACTGAGGTCAGTGGTATCTCTACACATGGATTAGTAGGACAATTTTCATTTGTCGAATTATAGTCTACATTTATAATAGCATTTTCACTCCAACTTACATCTTTTTTACTGAGCAACCAATACCCTTGTCCAAACTCTAGGGGGTCATCTTCGTAGGAGACTACACTATATTTACTTGAGTTATTGCTCTCGCTATATTCTCTTTTAAAGACTACCCAGCCATCATCTGCTCCTGAGTCTGCATAGCTACTCTCTGGGAACTCGTCAAACATGTCTGATACATCTTTATTATCTGCACTTCTTAAGTCTGCTGGTAACCCTATCAAACCCCACTCACCTGCAGTTGCATTGGCTTCACAGGTTTTACACACGCGTGGGGTATTGTCAAACTGTAGCCCCTCTTTTTCTCTAGTGTAGAGTTGTGAAATTTCATCTTCATTTAAAAGTGTATCCCAAAACTTCAACTCATCTGTATAGCCAGAGAGTGTCTGTTCATCTCTATCATCTGTTGAAGTGTAGAGCACGGCTACCTCTCCTGAGGTATGTAAGCCAATAGAGTTGACGTACTCTCCATCTAAATAGAGTTTTGTCTCTTCACTATTGTTTAAAAAAGTAAATTGATGCCATCCATCTAGATCATCATCTAAATCAGCACTCTCACTATTTGCATCATTATCATAAATAGCCCACGCCAAATCAGTACTTCCAAAAGGACCAAAGCTTGTTGTTGTTGTAAAAATTGGTAAATCACCATCTCCCACATAGGAACCTAAAATATGATAGTCTTGGTCTTCATTTGAGAGAGGAAATTTCACCCAAACACTCATTGTCCACTCTTCACCCAATATAAATCTATTGTTAATATCTATATAGTGTGCATCATTCAAATCTCCCGCCCTACAAACTCCTGCATAGGCATCTGTACTCTCTGGCTGATAGGTATTGGCATCATTTGCTGCCAAAGCATCATAACCATGTTTGCTCTCACGAATATCTACATTAGAAGAGCCTAACCAATAGCACTCATCTTCTCTGTACTCTGCAACTAAAGGTTTACACGCCAATGTCTTTTCAGAGTCATAGACAAATGCTTTTTCAAATACCATCATAGAGACAATTTCGGTAATGTGGCTACGCTCTTCATCGTTTGCTTGGTCTTCATCAATATTAATACCAACCGCATCGCTACTCAAACTACAGCGGCGTACCCATCCACCATTGTTTCCATCACGACTATTTTGTGTACCCACAACATAAGGCGTTTGGGCATAGCTATTGCGAAAGTCGTTACTATAACATCCATTGTCCCAGCCTTTTATGGCATCATCTGTTTGCATACTCTCATAGGCAAGGGTTTGACATGTTTGTGTGTCGTAAAAACGCCCTGTTTGGTTGGCATCTATGGCTAAATACGCAATAGTCTCTTCTTGTGTTATATTCTCTTTAGAAGTTTCTGCACGCTCCAGTGCAAGTGAAAAACCATCACTATCAACATCTTTAATAGTTGTTGTAAGCCAAGGTGCTGACGCTTCACCCGGTAAAGTCTCTGTCTCATTTTCAATGCTTTGCACTTGAGCCAATACGGCTGGTGTCTCTTCAAAGGAGGTATCAAAATCGATACTGTCCCACCCTTGAGTACCTTCTGCTTTGCGTCCTTGAAATGTTTTAGTGCTGTGTGTTTGTGCTAAAAAACGTACCCCGTGTAGTAGGTGTTCACCCTTGTCTATGACAAAGTAATCTACCTCAACACTCGGGTGAGGACCACTATTGGCATCATCCTCAATGACAGATTGCGATTCTACCTGCACAAGTTCAAATCCTGTAGTTGAAATGTTTCGTACCCTAACAATCACAGGGGTATCGTCATCGTGTCCACTCCCTTCATTGACAAGAGCAAAGACCAAAGGAACTTCATCGTAACTTTGTGCAAAATCAATACTTTTCCAACTACTTGAACCCAATGTTGTCTCTTCTAAAATAACACTGCCACTCTCCATTTTCCATGCAAAAAGCCATAATGGTAACAGTAACAAAAGTACTACTTTAAAAAATTTCATTATCTATCCTTATAAAGATATAGCAATACATCCATATGCTTATACTCTATTATATTATAAAATTGTCAAAAAAGCGATACTACAATAAATGCCCCATCTGCTCTTTTTTTACTTTTAAGTAGTCAACATTATGTGGGTTTGAGGCTATTTTTATAGGTAAGCGTTCTACTATTTCTATGCTTCCAAGGCTCTCTATCTTCTTTGGGTTGTTAGTAAGAAGTTTAAGTTTTTTTAGCTTCAAATGATGCAACATAAACTCTACCACTTCATAAGTACGTTCATCGGCACGAAACCCTAACTGATGGTTAGCTTCTACGGTGTCTAAGCCTGTATCTTGCAAGGCATAGGCATTGACTTTGTTGAGTAACCCTATGTTTCTGCCCTCTTGACGGTGGTAAATTACCAGCCCTCCCTCTTTTGCAATGGTCTGCAACGCTAGATCAAGTTGTTCTCCACAGTCACATTTGCTTGAGCCTAAAGCATCTCCAGTCAAACACTCTGAATGTACCCTTACAATGGGTGCTTCTATCTCGTGAAGGTTTGCAGTAAAAATCGCCAAATGCTCTTTTTCATTGGTTTGCTCTTTAAATGCTTGAATCTTAAAGGTGCCATGTTTGGTTGGTAAGGTAGCAATATTTGATATCTCTATGTTATTCATGCAAAGATTATACTTTAAAAAAGAGAAATTAGAAATTAGAAATTAGAATTTTTTGGTTAAAATGTTAAAAACCATATTATTTAAGGCTATTTATGTTTGCTAGATTTAGAAGAAAAAGAATCAACCCAGTACTAAGAGATCTCCTTCAAGAGACACACCTCAGCGTCAATGACTTCATCTACCCCCTTTTTGCCAAAAGTGGCGAAGGCATTAAAGATGAAGTGGCATCTATGCCTGGTGTGTTTCAAATGAGCATCGACGAGATTGTCAAAGAGTGTGACACACTCAAAAACTTAGGCATTTACTCCATCATTTTGTTTGGTATTCCAGAGACTAAAGACTCTGTAGGAAGTGATGCGATGTGTGAACACGGCATTATGGCTCAAACAGTACGTGCCATAAAAGCTGCTCACCCAGAGATGTTTGTGGTAACCGACTTGTGTTTTTGTGAATACACCGACCACGGTCACTGTGGTGTCATAGACCCTGTACTAGAAACGGTGGACAATGACATTACCCTAGACAACCTAGCCAAACAAGCCGTAGTGCATGCCAAAGCGGGGGTTGACATGATTGCTCCAAGTGGAATGATGGATGGGATGATACAAGCCATAAGAGGGGGACTTGATGGTGCAGGGTTTGAAAACTTGCCTATTATGAGTTACTCTACTAAGTTTGCTTCAGCCTACTATGGACCATTTAGAGATGTAGCCGAATCAAGCCCAGGAAAAGGCGACAGAAAAAGCTACCAGATGAACCCAGCCAACCGCACCGAAGCCATAGCAGAGTCTGTAGCAGACGAAGCAGAAGGTGCAGACATTCTCATGGTAAAACCAGCATTAGCCTACCTAGATGTGGTACGTGATGTAAAAAACAACACCACCCTTCCCCTAGCTGTCTACAACGTAAGTGGTGAGTACTCCATGCTCAAAATGGCAGCCAAAGCTGGAGTGATTGACTACGATGCAGTCATGATGGAAACCATGATGGCATTCAAACGTGCCGGAGCAGACATTATCATCTCTTACCATGCCAAAGAGGTGGCTTTGTTGTTGCAAAAATAGCACGTTAAATGCTTTTTTGCTATAATCGCGTTTATGAATTTAAAAAACAAAGCAGCAGCCTTTTTTTCGTTACTTATTTTGGGGCTTTTTGTCTTTGTACTCTACTGGAGTACCATCCAGCCTTATGATGTCATTGTACAAGCAGGGCATGAGGGGCGACTTACGGGGAACACGGGGGCGGAGTCTAAGCTTTACCGTGAAGAAGAGTGGAATATTTTGGTTGCCGATGAAGTGGCAAAAAAGCTTAAATCTTGGAAGATAAATGTCAAACGTGTGCCTGCAAAAGTAGGCTTAATGCGAAGTAAAATTGCTGTGGCTATTCACTTTGATGGGGCTAAAAATATTTGCCGTTCTGGTGCAAGTGTGGGCTACCCAAACCAAAAGAGTGTTGACTTTGCCAACCGTTGGAAAGCGCTCTACAAAACCTACTACCCTTTCTACTGGCATGAAGACAACTTTACTAAGAATCTTAAAGAGTATTATGCCTACCATTGGATACACGCAGAGAAGTTTTTAGTGCTTGAATTGGGTGAAATTACTTGCAATAAACAGACAAAATGGCTCAAACCACGCTTGAAAAAAATTGCCCATCTCATTGCCTATGGCATCGCTACGGAGCTAGGGAAAAAAGTAAAAAAACCTACTTTATAAATAGTAAACCAAACTTATGGTAAAATAATCTCTTTAAATTTTACATGCGACGCATGTATAAGGATAGTCCTATGAGACACTTTTTAACACTTGCAGACTTTAGCAAAGATGAAATCTTAGAGATGATTGCTTTGGCACAGAAAATCAAAGCACAAACCAAACAACGCCACTTTGTACCCTACCTTGAAAAACAGACCCTAGGGATGATATTTGAGAAGTCCTCTACACGTACGCGTGTAAGCTTTGAGACGGGCATCTATCAGCTTGGTGGTGTGGGGCTCTTTCTCTCTAGCAATGACATTCAGCTTGGACGTGGTGAACCGATGAAAGACACCTCTCGTGTCATTAGCCGTATGGTTGACATGGTCATGATACGTACCTTTGAGCATAGCAAACTAGAAGAGTTTGCCCACTACTCTCAAGTACCTGTCATTAATGGGCTTACAGACTCTTACCACCCCGTACAACTCATGACAGACTACCTTACCATGATAGAGTTTGGAAAAGAGAAAAATCCTGTTGTTGCCTATGTAGGTGATGGGAATAATATGACACATTCATGGCTCATGCTCGCAAGTAAGCTTGGCTTTGAACTACGTGTGGCCACACCAAAAGGGTATGAGTGCGATGAAGCCATTGTAGCACAAGCCTTAGCCTTTGCCAAAGAGAGTGGTGCAAAAATCACCTTTACAAACGACCCTAAAGAGGCTGTTACTGGGTGTGATGTGGTCACAACTGACACATGGGTAAGTATGGGTCAAGAAGATGAAAAAGAGATACGCCTCAAAGCATTTGAAGGCTACATGGTAGATGAGTCTTTAATGCGCCTTGCCAAAGAAGATGCCATTTTCTTACACTGTCTGCCAGCATACAGAGGCTATGAAGTGAGTGAAGAGACCTTTGAAAAACACGAAGAGGTCATCTTCAGTGAAGCTGAAAACCGTCTGCATGCCCAGAAGGGTATTATGGTTTGGCTAGACAGCAAAAGGGATGCCTAATGAGTACAATAGACTTTGAAAAATTTAGCAAATACTCAAGACCTGGACCTCGCTACACCTCCTACCCTACAGCCCTAGAGTTTAGCGATGCCTTTGTCTATGATGACTATATTCGTTACTTAGAAAATGCTACGGAGCAGATTTCACTCTATATTCACCTTCCTTTTTGTAGAAGTGCATGTTACTTTTGTGGATGTAATGTCGTCTTTACCTCTAAAGAAGAGAAGCTTAGCCGTTATGTAGAGTACCTTAAAAAAGAGGTAGACATTTTAGCCCAGCACATTGATACAAAACGTGAAGTAATACAGTTTCACTTTGGAGGAGGAACCCCTACCTACTACCAAGCCCATGAACTCGATGAGATTGTAAGCTACATTAAGTCTAAGTTTCCTAACTGGAGCGAACAAGCAGAGGTAAGTTGTGAGATTGACCCTCGTTTTTTCAATGAAGATCAAATGAAAGTTTTTCAAAAACATGGCTTTAACCGTATTAGTTTTGGGGTACAAGACCTAGATGAAAAGGTACAAAAAGAGATTCACCGTGTCCAACCACTAGAACTGACACAAAATGCTGTAAAATTGGCAAGAAAGTATGGTATTGAGTCTATCAACACGGACTTCATCTACGGCTTACCGTACCAAAACCTAGAGACCTTTAAAAAAACTTTAGAACTCTCAACTGTGCTTAACCCTGACCGTGTGGCTGTCTTTAACTACGCCCACGTGCCATGGCTTATGAAGACCCAACGTAAGTTTGATGAAACCACCCTCCCCACACCCGATGAAAAGTTGAAAATTTTTCAATATACCATTGATTTCTTTGAAGAAAAGGGCTACAAAATGGTAGGGATGGATCACTTTGCCAAGCCTGAAGATGAACTCTTTGGAGCCATTGCCAAAGGCGAATTGCATAGAAACTTCCAAGGCTACACCACCAAAGGGGGTGCAAACCTTGTAGGTATTGGGCTTACTAGCATTGGTGAAGGGAGTCACTACTACGCACAAAACACTAAAAATATGAAAACATATGAAGAGACGATAGATGCAGGAAGACTCCCATTTGAGCGAGGGGTAAACCTAAGTGACGATGACTACCTTAGAAAAGCAGTCATTATGGAGCTTATGGCAAACTTTTCCATAGATATGAAGCGTGTAAACAAAGAACATAACATTGTATTTGCTGAGTACTTTGCAGACGCACTTGAAGCCTTACAAGAGTTTGTAGAAGCTGAGCTTGTCACCATTACAGAGAATAAAATAAGCGTCAGTACCACAGGTACCCTGCTCATTCGTAACATTGCTATGCCATTTGATGCGTACATGAAAAAATATGGCGCAAGTAAAAAGAGTTTTTCTAAAACTGTCTAATGATGTAGGTCGGGGTAAAGATACTTTCTAATAATGTAGGTCGGGGTATCCTTACCCCGACTTTAATTTGTATAAAATATAAGAGGAACCATGAGTAAAAAAGTAGAAGATATTTTCAATTTCACCGCAACGTCTAATGACTGTATTAAATGTGGAAAATGTATCCCCGTATGTACTATTCACCAAATAAACCCCGATGAAACTACTTCTCCACGTGGGTTTATTGACCTTTTGGGTGCATACAAACGTGGTGATTTGGAATTAGACAAAAACGCTAAAAACATTTTTGAAAGCTGTTTCTTGTGTACCAACTGTGTTGATGTCTGTCCTAACTCTTTACCTACAGATATGGTTATAGAAGAGGTACGTGCTGACATTGCCAAAGAGTTTGGCATGCCATTTTTCAAAAAAGCTGCTTTTTATCTGCTAGAAAACCGTAAAGTCATGGACATTGTGATGAAGTTTGGCTTTATGTTTAAAACATGTGCCTTTAGTAACGAAAAAGAAAAAGGGGGACTCAAAGCACGCTTTGCCTTGCCTATGGTAAAACAAGGACGACTCATCCCCTCTATGATGTTTAGGAGTTTTCTCAACAAATACCCTGCCAATATTCCTGCTAAAGTACCCCAAGAGAAGCCTATGCGTGTTGCCATATTTATTGGATGTTTGGCAAACTACAACTACGGGGGCATTGGTGATAGCTTAGTAGAGATACTTAAAGAGTTGAACATCGATATTTTCATCCCTAAAAAACAGCTCTGTTGTGGGGCACCTGCTTACTTTACGGGGGCAGTGGATTCTGTAGAGCGTATGACCAAAGCCAATATTGAGTACTTTGAGAGCTTTATGGATGAGTGCGATGCAATGCTCATTCCTGAAGCTACCTGTTCTGCTATGGTCAAACATGACTGGCAAGTGTTCTTTAAAAACCACGATATGCCTGAGTGGGAAGCCAGAGCAAAAGCAGTTGCCAAAAAGATACACATGGCAACCGCTTGGCTAGATGAAAATACTGCCCTACAAAAACTTCTTAAAGAGCGGAATGTGACTTTTGATACCCCAGTGACTTACCATGACCCATGTCATGCCAAAAAGGTACAAGGTATTTCACAACAACCAAGAAACTTACTTGCACCAAACTACCCACTTGTAGAGATGAGTGACCCAGACAGATGTTGTGGGTTTGGTGGAGTCACCATGCAAACAGAGAAGTTTCACTTTGCAGAAGCAGCAGGGCTACCTAAAGCAGCCATGATAGAAGAGACCAAAGCGACCTACGTAAGTGCAGAGTGTAGTGCATGTAGAGTACAGCTAAGCCAAGCACTTAACAATGCCGACTCTGAAACTGTCTTTAAAAACCCCTTAGAGCTTATTGCAGAAGCGATTAGAGTTTCAAGAAAGAGCCGTTAACGTTTTACTTTTGGGGAATTAACATAAAGATGTTTTTTCCCTCTTCGTGTCTATATCCTAATCTATAGTCTAATTTATCTAAAATACTATCTACGATATAAAGCCCCAATCCAAACCCTAAACTACGTTTCTCCTCTTGAGAAAAAGGCTCCGTATAATAACTCAATGGTTTAGGCAATTTCTCACCTTCTGAAGCAATCTCTATAATTTTATACTTTGTTGAGACCATCACACACTTATCTTTTCCATATTTTATGCCATTATCTATGAGGTTTTTCAGCACCAATGCCATCAATTTTACATCGGTTGTGAGTGCCATATCTTCCACATTGACTTTAATACATAGATTTTGTGTCATCAGTAGTTTATCAGTATAGTTTAAAATATCTTTGAACATCACATATTCAAAATTTGGTTCAAAACTCTGAGTCGTTACCCTTTCAACTTCTGCAAGTTCTGAGATGAGTTCATTCATACGCTCAAAGGCACGAATCAGTATTTTTTTATTGCTATCGTCTTCCATCATCTCTGCTACTATACGCCCTTTTGTAATGGGGGTTTTGAGCTCATGCATTAAGTTACGCATAAAAAGGTTTTTTGAACGGCTCAAGGCATTAATATGCAAGATTGCATCATCAAAACTTTTTGCAATTTTACCTATCTCATCATCATACAAGTAGGTAATACGTGTTTTCATATCTCCTTGTGCAAAACGCTGTATCTCTTTGTGCAAAGTTTTAAGCGGATAGAGTTTTTTAAGGACTGCCAAATAGAGTAACAGCAGTAACGCAATTAAAAAACTCCCTAAAGCAATGGCTATTTCAAAGTAGTAAGTACGCGGTTGTCTGTCTTCAAGCATCAGGTAATTTGACATACGTTGTACATATATGTAGTGTGTTCCACGTACATTAAATACACGTACCCTTCCTAACGAGGAACCTCCTGAAAAGACTGTAACTCCTACGTTTTCTATCTCTTTTTTAAGCTGCATTACTTTGTTTGTTTTCATTGCTTTTACATTGAGTTCTTTGTAGAGTTTTTGGAGTTCTTCTTCTTTGGGATGACGTTCTAAATTAGAAAGAAAAGTAATAGAAATGAGTTGATAACGCTTATACTCCTCTATCTTTTGTCGGTCTTTGTCCCATGAAAGAAAAAGTAAAAATGTGGCAATAAGTATTGCCGTTGCCACAGAAAAGAGAATATGAATAAATGTTGTAACAGAGAGATTTTTCATCTAACCTCTATCGGTTAACAGATAGCCAACACCACGAATAGGTTTAATATAGATATTATTCGCATCAAATTTAGCAATTTTTTGACGAATTCTTGAGATAATGACATCAATATTTTTAATAGAGGAGTCATCAGCAATATGTTCGCTCTCATACAAAAGTTGTTCACGAGAGACTGATCCATTTTTATGTTGAAGGAGCATCCACAAAATATCATACTCAGCTGCAGTAAGCTCTAAAGACTTTCCTTTAAAGCGTATCTCTCTTGCTTTATCATCTACCACAAAAATAGTTTCTTTCTCTTCTGTACTTTTATCCATACTAGAGGTTCTACGTAAAATGGTTTTAATACGTGTCACAAGCTCTCTAGGGTCATAAGGCTTTGGCATGTAGTCATCTGCTCCACGCTCTAAGCCAATCACTTTATCGGTAATATCATCCCGTGCAGAGGAGATAATGATGGGAATGTTACTGATTTTTCGTATTTTAGGAATCACTTCAAGTCCATCCATCCCTGGCAAGGTTAAATCTAAAATCACTAAATCAAAGTCATGTTGGGTCAAAAGCGATAAGCCTAAGTAAGGCTCTTCTGCTCCAATGACTTCCATATCAAACTTTGTAAGATAATTGGTCAAAATAAGTGCAAGCTCTGGATCATCTTCTATAATAAGTATTTTAATCATTGTTTATCCTTTACTTCTTCTGACATACGTTTCATGGTTGATTCTCCTATCTCACTATAGTCCAAATAGACTTTGGTAATGGCAATAAGAAATGAGGTAATTGCTGGTCCTAAAATCATCCCCCAGAAACCATAGGTACTCATTCCTGCTAATATAGAGAAGAAAATCAGCATTGAGTTAATTTGCAGTTTACTTTTAAGAAAGTCTTCTTTGATAACATTAATAATCATAGGCTTTACAAAGGTATCGGCAATAATAGAGATCATCACAATAGAGTAGGACATAATAACCATCGCTGTATTTAAATCTATTTTTGTCCACGCATACAAAGAAACAGGTGCCCACACAGCGATCCCTCCAATGATAGGAATAAGTGAAGCAAAACCATAGATGACCCCAAATAAGATGCCATTAAATCCAAAGTAACTTACAACTAAACCAAAAAGAAAACCTTCAAATATAGCCGTGACAATGATAGAATAAAAGACAATCTCCATCGTAGCAGAGACCTCTTGTATCATCTTTGCTCCCTTTGCTGGAGAGACGGGGAGTAGTTTTAAAATGGTATCAAAGAAGCGGTTTCCATAGTAGTTAATGAAGAAGTAAAAAATCACCACAAAAAGCATATCTTTCATAAATCCAAACCCTACACTACTCATCGTGGTCATATAGCTCGTAGAAGATTTAATATAAGCACTAATTTTATCGTCACTTAAATACTCATCACTTAACTCTTTTAAATAAGGAACCTCTTGTATATACTCTTTTACAACACCCAGTGTATCTTTAATCCCCGTACTGTCAATATTTCCCACATAACTTACCCCTGCTGTTGCCAAATAGACAATGGGAGCAAAAAGTAAAAGGGTAAGAAAAAGCGTGGATATGGCTGCACTTACTTTAGAAGACCCCGTAAAAGCAATAAGCTTTTTTGTTAGGTTAAACGTAGCCATTGTTAACAAAATAGCCACCATGATAGAGAGTAAAAAAGGTTTATAGACTGAATATGCCCCAACCAATGCCAAGATAAAAAGTGCTGTAATCATTAATGAACTTTTATTCATCTAGCACCCCTTGCGTACCACCCAATTTAAAGTGTTCATAACTCTTTGGGGTTGCTATACGTCCTCGTGCTGTACGTTCAATGTAGCCATTGGCAATGAGGTAAGGCTCTAGTACATCTTCAATGGTACCTTCATCTTCACTCA
>Ga0256843_1001173_pt1 | contig 21201 bp, 18 predicted proteins | sample AlvinellametaG_FD_191572 | JGI IMG/M metagenome (GOLD analysis project Ga0256843, IMG submission 191572) | Pompeii worm associated microbial communities from hydrothermal vent at the East Pacific Rise, Pacific Ocean - Alvinella | ecosystem: Host-associated > Annelida > Integument > Unclassified ... | reverse complement strand
ATTTGTTTTTTATGATAAAATTTCGTCAAAAAGGAAAAAGTTAGTGATTTGCTTAAATTACATAAGTGCGGTTATACTTTTTGCAATTTCTACAAGTTTCACACCGGGACCCAACAACTTCCTGCTACTGGCTTCAGGTATGAAATTCGGACTTAAAAAAACACTGGGACATATTTTAGGAATAGCTGTCGGGTTTCCTTTGATGCTTATAATTATTGGTATTTTATTTAATAAAGTTTTGTTTCTTAATGATGCGTTTTTTAAGGTTTTAAGTATAGCAGGAGCGGTGTATTTACTCTATTTGGGATATCAGATAATATTTTCGGATATGATTTACGAGAATAAAGAAATCTCAAAGCCTATAACGTTTACTCAGGCCCTGCTTTTTCAATGGGTAAACCCAAAAGCATGGATTATGGCATTAAGCATTGCCTCAACTTATTTAAGCAAGGATAATTTTTATTACAGGCTGGTGTTTGTTGCTGGGGTGTTTTTTATAGTAGCAATTGCTTCGTCTGTTACATGGACTGTTTTTGGAAAAATAATAAAAAACGCAATAAACATCAAACTTGCAAATATTATTTTGGGCATACTGCTGATTATTTCTGTTATTCAGATATTGACTCAAAAGTTTTAAACATTTAAAAATTTAATTATAATCTTAAAAAGGAATAAATATTATGAATCTAATTCAAGGAATTGCGACAATCGTTATAACCCTTCTTGGAAGCGGAGTGTTTATCGTTCCGGCTCTTAGTGCGACATACAGCGGATGGGCCGCACTTGTTTTATGGTTTGTAATAGCCCTTATGATACTGCCTGTTGCGTTTGTATTCGGAAAGCTCGGGATTATGTACCCGAGTGCCGGAGGGAGTGCGACGTTTGTAAAAGAGGCTTTCGGAGAGAAAATGGGATTTGCCACAAAACTTCTATACCTTTCAATCATCCCCATAGGCCCTCCTGTTGTAATTATCACAGCCGCTTCATACCTTGCGGGTGCGTTTGGAAGCGAATACCTGATTGAATTTATATTTTTGGCAAGCGGAATTATTCTGATTTTAAACCTGATGAGCCTGAGTGTTTCATCAAACATAAACATTGCCGTGGCTGTTACCATAATTACGATAATTTCGACATTTTTTACCGTTTCTCTGTTTCAGAATTTTCATATAAACGCGCATGAATTTCATATAATAAAAACTCTCGGAATAATATTCTGGTGCTTTGTCGGAATTGAAGCGATGAGCCATATTTCACATGAGTTTAAAAACGAAAACGACTTTTTCAAAGCGGTCGTAATCGGGATAATAATCGTTGCGTTTATGTATATGGCGGTTACGTTTTCGCTTCTTGTATTTAACGCTTACGGGAATGAAAGCAAAAACCTCCATTCTCTTGTAAGCGTAGCGTCACACATAATGCCTTACGCCGATAAAATTATGGCGGTGGTGGCGTTTATCATATGTATAATGGCTCTGAATTTATACGTTGCATCCCTTACGCGTCTTTCAACGACTCTGAATATCGGGTTTAAAAAGGCTCTTTTTATTATTATGGGAATTATTCTGGCGGTAAGCGTATTAAAGTTTATATTCAACTTTAAAGTGGATCTTTTAATAACATACTCAAACGGCGTGTTTGTTTTGATCTATTTTTTAGTGTCCCTCTCAGCTCTTAAAATACTCAAAACCAAAACAGCCCTCTTGGCGGTTGTTACAATGGGTGTGATTATTGCGATTTTGGGATTTGATATGGTATATGCGTTAATTATGCTTGGAGTTTTTTATATGCTAAAAAAAGAGGTTTAAAAAACCTCGAAGTTTGCAAGCAGTTTGGAGATTCTTTTTTTAACTTCGTCTTTGCCGAGAATGCTGAGCATCGCGGCTAAATCTATTCCCTTAGTGTCACCGACCATTGCAATTCTAAGAGGCGGCATAAGGAATTTAGGTTTTATCCCTTTAAGTTCTAAAAATTCATTCATTATATCATGCCACTCAACCGGGCTTTTCGGATCTTTGTCATTTAAGAACACCAAAAATTCCCTTAAATTGCTGATAACTTCGTCTTTTAGGAATTTTTTAACCGCTTTTTCGTTGTATTCTTTAGGTTCTGAAAGGATTTTTTTAATCTCCTCGGCCATTTCTTTAAGTGTTTTTACCCTGTCTTTAAGCTCATCAATTAAAATCTCTTTTTTATCATGTCCTTCGATATCCACACCGAAATCTTCTTTTAGAAGTTTTACGATTCTCTCATTTGGAGAATTTTTAATATAGTGCTGGTTCAGCCAGTCGAGTTTTTCTTTGTTGTATCTGCTCGGAGCTTTGTTGATATCTTTCGGATCGAAAAGTTTAATCATTTCATCAATCGAAAATATTTCCTGATCGCCGTGGCTCCATCCAAGCCTTACAAGGAAGTTTAAAAGAGCTTCAGGAAGGTACCCTTCTCTTTTGTATTCCATTACGTCAACGGCACCGTCACGTTTACTCATTTTAGAGCCTTTTTCATTGTGAATCATAGGCACGTGGTAAAATTTCGGCACATCCCATCCGAATGCTTTATATACAAGCACCTGTTTAAATGTATTCGTAAAGTGGTCATCCCCTCTTATAATATCCGTCATTCCCATTTCATGGTCGTCAATCACCACTACGAAGTTATATGTAGGTGTTCCGTCGCTTCTTGCGATTACGAAATCATCAACCTGGCTTGCGTCAATCTCCGCTTTTCCTTTTACTCCGTCTTCAAAGCCTACTTTTCCGCTAAGTGGCGCTTTGAATCTGATAACGTAAGGCTTGTCAAGCTCGCCTTCGAAATCTCTGTATTTTCTGATATCGATCGGAGGCTCTTCACCTTTCATTCTGGCTTCTCTAATCGTTTCAAGCTCTTCTTTTGTAAGGTAACATTTATAAGCCATACCCTTGTCTAAAAGTTCCTGCACGTATTCTTTATATACGTCGAATCTTTCACTCTGGAACACAACATCATCATCCCAGTGAAGCCCCGTCCAGTTAAACGCTTCAAGTATCGCGTCAACCGCTTCTTGTTTGTTACGGCTAAGATCCGTATCTTCGATTCTGAGTCTGAATTTACCTTCGTTTTTTTTCGCCCAAAGCCAGTTAAAAAGCGCGGTTCTAAGCCCTCCTATATGTAAATATCCCGTAGGTGAGGGTGCAAATCTTGTTACAACCATTAATGTCCTTTTTGATGAAATTATAACAAATGATTACTTTTACTTATTATTGACCGTGATCAATTAATTTTCATTTAATATAGTGTATAATACAGAAAGATCTAAAGGATTGCAAATGGGATTTTTCAGCAATTTATTAAAACAGATTAAAAAAATATACACATATGAAGATAAGTTAATTGCGGAATTAAAAGACGATCATCAAAAACTTTTTTCGCTTTTTAACAAAATAGAAAAAAACATATACAAGGGCAATTTTGAAAAAGTACCGGAAATTTTAAAAAAATTCCATTATGAATACAGGCTGCATATAATTTACGAAGACAACTATTTTTACACTTATATGAAAAGCAAATACAAAAACGACGAAAAGATACTTGAATTTATAAATCTAAAACAAGAAGAGATGAAGTCCATAACAAACGCTATTTCAAAATTTATGAACAAATACCAGTCTTTGCAGGATTTGAAAACAGACTCGTTTAAAAAAGAGCTTAAAAAACTTGGAAACGCCTTAAAATCAAGAGTGGAATTCGAAGAAAAAGAGCTTTATACCCTCTACTCCTGAACCCTTCTTTCAAGAACTTTCACACTTATCATTACCACTATAACTTCTAAAACAGCCGTAAATACGAGTACATTATACCAGTAATCGCTTATAGTTCCGTTTTGATGAGCAAGTGTCGCCGTTGCAATTAACAATGTAAGCGGCATAGATAAAGACAATGCAAACAGTATCATTTTCCTAAATCCGAGAGTGAAATAAAATACCGCCGAGGCTATAATTCTTATAAAAATCATTACCATAACGATAAAAACGGCATCTTTTATCATTTCAAGCGATATCAGTGAAAGATTTAAAGAACTTCCCACATGGACAAAAAATATCGTAATCAAAAACCCGAATCCGAAAGGCGCGAGCTTATGCTCCAAATCCTTATTATGTTCAAAAAACGTCGCAATAAAAACCCCTACAACAAACGCTCCTAAAACCACGTCAAGATGTATTTTCATTAAAAACGCAATCATAATAAAGAAAAAACTGATAGCTATCCTTACGTCCTGATGGTATTTGTCGACTCCCGGCATAAGATAATGCTTGAGTTTCGGAAACCACCAGAAAAGCGCCCTTATCAAAAAGAACATTAAGGCTAAAAATGCCAAAAACAAAAACAGAATTCCGATATTAAAAAGAAGTTTTTTGCCAAATCCGAACTCAAAATATCCGCTCACAACCGTCAAAATCAAAATAGAAATAAGTTCACCCAAAACACCGATTTTAATAGCCAGATCAAGCCATTCTTTTTTACCGATTTCCTGCTGTATTGAAATCATAAGCCCTATTGAAATAAGAGGCATAATAACCAAAAACACCATTGAAAATCCGAAAATAAACACAAACATCACACTTGCTATATTTAAAATAATCAAAAACAGTATTGCTTTTTTAAAAAGAGATTTTTCCATATTCAAAAGATCTTTTAAATTAACCTCCATTCCCGCTAAAAGCATCAGATACAAAAACCCTACTTCCGCAAGAAGGTTAAACATCTCATTGTGGTGTATAAGCCCTATAGCGCTAAACACGGCTCCTAAAGTTATCTCAACCATGGAAATAGGGAGTTTAAGAGTATTGCTTAAAAACGGTGATATTAGAAGTATAACCGAAAGAGATATAATTAATAATTCAGCATTCATTTGCTATTTCAAACCCTTCTTTTAATAATATTTCAAGATCCCTGTCGGGTCTTTCGCCTTTTGTTGTCAGGTAATCGCCTATTACAATCGAATTGGCGCCTGCTTTTAAAGCATCAATCCAGCTCTCACCAAACACCCTCTCTCTTCCTCCGGCTAACATTATTATAGCTTCTTTAAACTCATTTGCAAATCTTTTAACAATACTTAATGCAAACTCCCTGTCGTGTGTGGCTTTAAGGGGGAGTTTTTCATTTTCTATAAAGAAATTAAGAGGGATTCCGTTTGGCTTTAGATCTTTTAAAGACGAAATCATGCTCTTTATGTCGCCTTCACTTTCACCCATACCGAAAATCCCGCCGCAGCAGAGCTGAAGACCAGCCGATTTTACGTTTTGGCAGGTTTCAAACCTCTCATCCCACGTATGGGTCGAGCAGATTTTGGGGTAATATTCACGGCTTGTTTCAAGATTGTGGTTATAGATCTTTACACCCGCTTTTTTAAGTGCTTTTAACGACTCCTTATCCGCCGTCCCGTTACATGCGATCAGCGAAATATCGACTTCTTTAAGCACCGCTTTTGCTGCTGAGCAGACATATTCGAGTGTTTTACCATCAAGGCCCCTGCCGCTTGTAACCAGACAAAAACCCGTCGCCCTGTTTTTTTTGGCGAGTTTTGCTTCGTTTACGATCGTAATTAGATCTTTTTGTCTGTATCTGTTTATATCCGCCCCCCATTTTACGCTCTGGGTGCAGAACCTGCAGTCCTCGTTGCATGCGCCGCTTCTTATGTTGCTGATGGCGCAGAGGTATATTTTTTTCATTTTATGCCTTTGGAAGGGTAAATTCTTTAACCTTCGTTTTCCACTCTTTTGTTTTCACTTTTCTGTAAAACAGCGTCACGATATACTTGTCTTCTGTAATATCAAGGGTCATACATGTAGAAAACCCGTGATCCCTCGCACAGACTTCTCCGGGATTTAAAATCAGGTTTTTACCGTTAAACGTTATATCAACGTCATGCGTGTGCCCGTACACTATTATATCCGTATCCAAAGGAAACATATATTTGGGATAATGCATAAGTTTCCACGTTTTACCGGCAAGTTTGAAATAGTGCGGTTCTGTTGTCAGGTTGTATTTGTCCACCACACTGTATAAATGATAATCGTTGTTACCCAAAACCGCCACATATCTCACAGGTACCTTTTCAAGATATTCAAGAACTTCTTCTTCCACGATATCTCCGGCGTGAAGAATAAACTCGACACCTTCTTTGAGTAAAAGATCTATAACCTTTTTAGCTCGTCCGGCTTTTCTGTGAGTATCGGACATAATGCCTATTTTCACTGCATTCTCCTAATTTGCGTCTTCTTTATGTTTGCATTTAATGCATTCATAAATCTCTTTTTTTCTGTATGTTCTTTTAGCCATAAGATAACCGCATTCGGGACATTTTTTGTTTACAGGTCTGTGTTTTGATATGAAATTACATTTAGGGTAGTTCGCACATCCGTAAAACTCGCCTCTTCTTGATTTTCTTTTGACTATATCCCCACCGCATTCAGGGCATTTGACGTCATCAAGGACTTCAGGAGCGTTAAGTGGTTTTGTGTTTTTACATTCCGGATAGTTGCTGCAGGCTAAAAACTCGCCGCTTTTTCCTCTTTTTACAACCATATCCGCCCCGCATTTGTCACATTTTACGTCTACTTTTTTCTCTTCTTTTTCTTCAAGTGGACGTGTGTATTTACATTTCGGATACGAACTGCACGCAATAAACTCCCCGAATCTCCCTTTTCTGATTACAAGAGGAGATCCGCAAAGAGGACACGTTTCGTCAATAGGTTTTGCGATTTTCTGTGACGGTATTTCTTTATAGCCTTTGTCGATAAGCTCCATAAACGGATTGTAAAAGTCTTTCAGTACTTCCTGCCAGTCTTTTTTGGCTTCCGCAACCTCATCGAGCATCTCTTCCATATTTGCCGTAAAATTCGCATCCACAATATCCGGAAAATGCTTCTCAAGCGTTTCGATTACGCTGAAAGCTATTTCTGTCGGATGAAGTTTTTTATCTTTTACCTCAACGTAGTTTCTGTTCTGCAGCAGCGTAATGGTAGGTGCATATGTAGACGGCCTTCCGATTCCGAGTGATTCGAGTTTTTTAATAAGACTCGCTTCGGTATATCTTTCAGGCGGTTTTGTAAAGTGCTGAGTGGCTTTAATGTCTTCAGGTTTTAAAACCTCGCCTTTTTTAAATTCAGGAAGAAGCGTATTTGCGCTCGGCTTTCCGTAAACTTTGTAAAATCCGTCAAATACAAGTTTTCTTCCGCTTATTTTAAATTCGCCTTTGTCGTTTGAAATATAAATATTCTGGGTTTCGAACTTGGCGTCTTTCATCTGGGTTGCAAGGAATCTGTTAAAAATAAGCGTGTAAAGTTTAAGCTCATCCGGTTTTAGGTAGTTTTTCAAATCATCGGGAGTGAGTCTCACATCAACTGGTCTGATAGCTTCATGCGCTTCCTGGGCGCTTTGGTTTTTTGTATGGTATGTTTTTTTCTCGGCGTACTCTTCGCCTATGTTTTGTTTAATAAATTCAAGCGCAGCTTCCTGGGCTTCTTTTGCGATATTTAAACTGTCCGTTCTCATATACGTGATAATACCCGTTTCGCCCACAGGAGTTTTTACACCCTCATAAAGTTTCTGTGCGATCTGCATTGTTTTTCTCGGACTAAATCCAAGCTCGCTGCTCGCCACCTGCTGAAGTGTTGACGTCATAAAAGGAGCAGGTGATTTTACGGTTGTTGTTTTGGTTTCGATTTCTCTTACCGTATATTCGAGGGGTTTTAGTTCGTTTACAATCTTTTCGGCCTGATCTTTGGTTTTAATATCAAACTTATCGAGTTTTTTGCCGGCGTATTTAACCAGTGAGCCTTCCACTTTTTTAAAAATACCTTCAATACTCCAGTATTCCTGAGGCTTAAACGCCTTAATCTCTCTTTCACGGTCAACCACAAGTTTAAGAGCGGAACTCTGAACCCTACCGGCACTCAGTCCTTTTTGGATCTTTTTATTAAGAAGCGGAGAGAGTTTATACCCAACGATTCTGTCAAGGAGTCTTCTTGCCTGCTGTGCGTTTACCCTGTTGATATCGATAGTTCTTGGGTTTTCAAGAGCCTTTTTTATTGCGCTTTTGGTAATTTCGTGAAAAACGATTCTTGGAAGCTCTTCGGGTTTTTTACCGATTACATGCGCGATATGATACCCGATAGCCTCCCCTTCGCGGTCTTCATCCGTTGCGATGTAAATCGTATCAGCTTTTTTTGCTTTTTCTTTCAGTTCTTTCGCAATAGGCTGATGGTCTTTTGTAACCCTGTACTGCGGAATAAACTGGTCCTCTTCTATTTTTATACCGAACGACGTTTTGGGAAGATCCCTGATATGGCCTTTACTCGCCACTACTTCATAATCTTTACCCAAAAAGTTTTTAATCGTTCTCGCTTTTGCCGGAGACTCGACAATTATAAGATTTTTTGCCAAAACATATACCTTTTTTTGGCGGTATTATACCAAAGATAAATTTTTCAGTATTTTATAATGTTTTGTAACTTTAGCGTAACATTAATAAGTTATAATTAAAAATGCGTAAAAACAGTGCCGGTTTAAATATCTAAACGCTCAGGTTTTTATATAATTTCGCAAACTTTTAATAAAATAAATATTTTTTAATAAATGTTAAATTTTTATCAGATTCTACGATATAATAACAAAAAGCTGAAAAGGTCAGGAGTTTTGAGGTTTCTTTTAAACAAAAGATTGATATCTTTTATCATTACGTTACAAGAGGCGTTTGTAGCAGTTATTCCTTTTATTATATTTACCGCTTTTTTAACTCTTTTGAACATTACGGTTGATTATTTCAATATAAACATCATCCCCAAAGAAACTCTCAGCGAATTTACAAAAACGGTAAACTCTTTTACATCCCTTGTAGCAACGGTATCAATTGCGTTTTTTACCGCAAGAAGAATAAAAACTTCCGAAGTTATAACAATACTTCTTGCAATTGTTACGTTCATAACGATTTATCTGTATGAAAATCCGAAATTTCCTCTTGTTTTACCATACGGGTTTACGGCTGCTGCAATATTTTCTCCTATATTCAGTGCGTTTTTTCTTAAACTCTTTTACCCGAAACTCTCATTACACATAAACATAAGCGACGGAAACTACCATATTTACAGGTTTTTTAATTATATTTTCGTATTTTTTGCGGCATACGCGGCAACTATCAGCCTTTATATTACTATTGACGAAGTTATGGACATTATCATTGAAAATTTCAACCCTCTAAACCTTGACCTTCCTGGGATCGTCACACTTGCCATCAGGGATTTTATCGTTCAGATATTCTGGTTTTTCGGTATTCACGGAGAGCATATGACTAATGCCCTTTTCGGAAAAGAGATACTCTTTGAGCAGATGCTTCCAAATCTTACATACGGAGAATTTCACAGAATATTTATAAACATCGGAGGTGCAGGTATAGGAATCGCGCTGTTTTTCGCACTTCTTTTAGAAGCCAAAAACTCAACCGTAAAAAAAATAACAAAAATCTCTTTCCCGTTTGTAATATTCAATATAAACGATATCTTAATCTTTATGATTGTGGTTTTTAACAGATTTTTATTTTTGCCGTTTGTTTTTTTACCGCTTTTGAATCTTTTTCTTGCATATGTTTTCGTACACTTAGTACCGGTACATTTTACCGATTACAAGGTAATTTGGTCAACCCCTATCTTTTATGACGGATATATGAAAAGCGACTCGTACCTCATACCCGCTTTTCAAATGCTTTTGATTTTTATTGACACGGTAATATATGCTCGCTTTATTAAAAGATATTATGAAATACAGTCTATCGAAAACAAAAAACACATACTTCAAAACAACCTTGAAATTGAAGATGAAATCAGGTCGAAAAAAGACATAAAAGCGTTTCTTGCAAACCAGGAAATGATTGAAGCAAACACCAAACTAAACGAAATCATAAACGACCTCAACGAAGTAAACCTAAAAATTTACTATCAGCCTAAAATTGACATAAAACACAACAAGGCAAAAAAATTCGAAGCCCTGATCAGATACAACGACAACGGTCAAATTAAAGGACCGTTTTTCCTTGATATAATAGAAAAATCGGGTCTTGCACCGATTATAGACATATGGGTGTGCAAACAGGTAAAAAAAGACCTACAGATGTTCAAATCACAAAACTTTTACCCGGAAATCAGCGTAAACCTGCATCCCGACACACTGAAAAGCTCGGATGCCGTTGACAAGGTAATAGAAATATTCGAAAACGAAAACGTAATGTTTGAAATCATCGAAAGAAGTTTTGTCGATAAAGAGGCCCAGGAAAATATCGAAAAGTTAAAATACCACAATTTCCCTATCTCAATCGACGACTTCGGTGTCGGGTACTCTTCTTTGGAAACCCTTATTAAACACCAGTTCAGGGAATTGAAACTTGACAAATCCCTTATAGACGAAATAGAAAGCAAAAGAGGATTTATAGTCTGCAAAAACGCCATTCAGCTCTGTAAAGATCTAAACATTAAAGTCGTAGCCGAAGGGGTGGAGAACAAACGGCAGCTTGAAATATTAAAATCTCTTGACACCGACTACGTACAGGGTTATGTATTTTCAGCCGCTCTTCCTCCTGAAAAAATCAAACTCTTCAGCGAAAACTTTGATATGAACAGTTTATAAACCGCTTATCCTTTTATGATAAAATTGCGCAAATATTAAAGGGACGGGGTTGAATAAACTTATAAAAAACAGACACTTTCTAACTCTTCTTGTTTCTTTGCAAGAAGCGTTTACAACCGCACTGCCGTATATTCTTTTAACATACGGTTTTTTACTTCTTGTATCAATATGTAAATATCTTCACTGTTCATTGCCCCTTATCCCGACCCAGCAGCTCTCGGCGCTAATAAGCGTAATGGCCCAGTTTCTGCCCGTAATACTGACCATTTCTATTGCGTTTTTTCTGTCATTGAGGATAAAAACATCTCAAATTATATCCATCGTGCTTTCTTTAAGCGTCTTTATAACAGTAACGTTTATTCAGACTTATCCGAACTTCACCCTTCCAAAAGGCTTCACACCTTTTGCCCTTATAAACCCGATAGTGAGCACATACCTTATAAAGACGCTTTATCCGTATCTGTCTTTAAGAATATACCGACAAGACGGAAATTATCACATATACAGGCTTATGAACTACCTACTTGTGTTTATTGCTGTTTTTTTTATTATGATAGCGGGATATCTCTTTTTCAGGCTTGTTTTCGAAAGCCTTTTAAAAGAAATAATCAACTTAAAAATCGATCTTCCTGTAATCATCCTCCTCGCACTCAGGGACTTTGCAATTCAGGTGCTATGGTTTTTCGGTGTACACGGGACGCATGTAATAAACTCCATTTTCGGTCATGATGTCTTCTTTAACGATTTGTTTCACAATCTGAAATATATAGAATTCCACAGACTGTTCGTAAATATAGGGGGTGACGGCCTCGGACTGCCTATGGCAATAGCGTTTTTATTCGCGTTAAAAGACAGAACATTAAAAACATTGGTAAAAATCGGCTTTCCTTTTACTTTTTTAAATATCGACACACTGCTTATTTATGCCGTAATCATCCTAAACAGGTTTTTTCTTCTGCCTTTTGTATTCCTGCCTCTTATTAACCTGACAATCGCATATTTTGTATTGCATATAATTGACGTACAGTTCACTTCTTATTATCTCGCATGGACAACACCTCCCGTAATGGATGCATATTTAAAAACCGACGGAAACCCTGCGGTTATAGCTCTTCAGATCTTTTTGATACTGTTTGACGTTGCGGTTTATTATTATTTCGCAAAAAAATTCTCAGCTTCTAATACGATAATTTCAAATAAAGAGCTTCTTGAAAAAAACCTCGATATTAAAGACGAACTAAAATCAAAAGAAACCATACTTGCATTTAAAACACAAAAAGATCTAATCGCTGCCCAGGCCCAGCTTGAAAAAGTAATCTCCACAATAAACAAAGAAAATCTCAAAGTATACTACCAGCCGAAAGTTGACATAAAACACAATAAAGTCCAAAAATTCGAAGCACTGATCAGATACCGTCACAACAACAAAATAACGGGGCCTACCTTTTTATCCATTATAGAAACGGCGGGACTTGCTTATATTATAGACATATGGGTCTGCAAACAGACAATAAAACACATAAAACAGTGGGAAGAAGAAGGATTCTACCCTGAAATCAGTATCAACCTGCATCCAGACACACTGAAAAACAAAGAAGCTATCAAAAACATAATCGACATCCTCCGTAATAAAAACATTACTTTTGAAATTATCGAAAGAAGCCTTCTTTACGGTAAAAAAGCACAGGACAATATTGCCCTGCTTCAAAAAAACGGCTTTAAAATATCAATCGACGACTTCGGAAGCGGATATTCAAGTCTTGAGATAGTAACCAAATTAAACGTTCAGGAACTCAAAATCGACAAATCCCTAATCGATATAGTCGATACCCCAAAAGGATTTTCAGTCTGCAAACACACTGTGGAAATATGTCACGATTTCAATGCCCTGGTAGTGGCGGAAGGGGTTGAAAGTAAACAACAACTTGAAATACTCAAATCAATCGATGTGGATCTTGTGCAGGGCTACATCTTCTCTCCGGCCCTTCCGGAGGATAAAATAAAAAAGTTCAGTGAAAATTTCGATCTGAAAAATTTTCTGAATTAACATTTCATTATTTTTTAGTTTCAGTTATATTTTATCAAATCTTTAAAGGTTATATAATGTCTACACAAAACAGCTCCGAAAGACCGAACAGATTTGAAGATCTTTTAAGCAGAATGAAGAAGACCATACTGCAATAATGTTGGCTTCAAATCCGCTTTAAACAAATTATGACACCGACAGATTGTTTTTTAAAAATCAGGAAATAATGAAAAAACACAATGTTCCGCTTAGACTGTTCATGCAATTTACCGTTTTTCAAGTTCCTTACGAGTTGGTTGAAGCCGCAAACTTTAGAACACCGGCTTGGTATATACTGAAATATAACAGAGAAAAAGGGATACCGGAAATAACCGAGCTGATAATCGGTTACTGATATAGCTTTTAGCTGAGTCTCGTTTTAAAATCCTCATAATGAAACTCTCTTGCTTTATAAATGCTTCCGTCTTTTCTTTTGATAATAATATCCGGAAGTTTAATACCGTTAAAAGCTGTGTTTTTAACCATCGTATAGATCGCCATATCTTCAAATATAACCTTATCTCCGATTTCAAGCGGCTTATCAAAACTGTAATCCCCTATAACATCCCCCGCAAGACATGTTACGCCTCCGAGTCTGTAGGTGTATTTTTTCTCATTCGCTTCACCCGCTCCTCTTACAACCGGTCTGTACGGCATTGCAAGTACATCGGGCATATGCGCTTCGGCAGATGTATCAAGTATCGCTATTTTCATACCGTTATCAATTATATCAAGCACTTCCGCGACTAAATATCCGGCATTAAGCCCTACAGCTTCACCCGGTTCAAGATAAACGTCTTTGATGTTAGGGTATCTGTTTTTAAACTCTTTAATCATCTCTATCAAATGATCGACATCATAACCTTCCCTTGTAATATGGTGTCCGCCTCCGAAGTTTACCCATTCCATGTCTTTTAGATATTCACCGTAAAGTTTTTCAAACCCTTCAAGAGTTCTCTCAAGCGCATCGTCAAGCTGTTCACAAAGCGCGTGAAAATGTAAACCGCTGACATTGGCAAGTTTGTCTGCTCTGAAGTTCGCCTTTGGAATCCCAAGACGGCTGAATGGAGCACAAGGATCGTACAGCGGCACAGGGGAACTTGACACTCCCGGATTTACCCTAAGCCCTATAAGAGATTTGCCTTTTACCCTGTCTTCAAATCTTTCAAGCTGGTTGAAACTGTTGAACACAACGGTATGAGAAATATCAGCAACCTCATCTATTTCGCTCTCTTTAAACGCCGGACAGTACGTATGTACTTCCCACGGTTTCATATTGGCAAGTTTAGCTTCCCAAAGGCCGCTGGCGGTTGCACCGCTAAGGTATTTTTCAAGCAGATCAAACGTAGACCAGGTGGCATATCCTTTAAGAGCCACAAGGATTTTAGCACCGGCTTCTTTTTGTACCCTGTCTAAAATTTTCAGGTTCTTCTCAAGCAGTTCTTCTTCAATAACATATGCAGGAGTATTGATTTCCATTTCAAACCTTTTTTATGAAATTATACTACACTGCTTTAAAACTAAACAATACCTCCGTATGAAAAGATCTAAACAGCTCTTCGGTGTCTGGCACCACTATCCACTACAAACTATCCACTACAAACTATCCACTACAAACTATCCACTACAAACTATCCACTACAAACTATCCACTACAAACTATCCACTACAAACTATCCACTACCAAAAAGTGCCAGACACTATAAGAAAATAAACAAAAAAGAAAAAAGACCCGATTATAAAGTCAGGTCTAAAATTCTTTCTGCTTTTTCGATATCTTCCACGCTCGGTTTTTTGTGAGCTCCAAGCTGTTTAAGAACTCTTGCCACGATTAGCATAAGTGCACCGATATATTCAGGTAGAACTTCTTCAAGTTCTTTTGAAATCGGGTATTTTAGAGGTGGGATCTGCTCTAAGTATAATAAAACGTCTTTAAGATCCACTTCTTCTTCAAGTTTTTTAAATTCTCTTATGCTTTCTTCAAAACCTCTTGTTAAAGGCATATCAGCCGGCTGAATTACATCTCTTCCGTTGTAACCTGTTTTTTCAACTGCAACTAAAAGCAGGTCATGGAATTTTTTTTCCACAATATCGATAATTCTGTCAGCTTTTGATTTATCAAGTTCTAAACTTGCTGCTTTTTTGAAAACCGCTTCGATTTTTTTGAATCCTACTACTCTTGACATTTCCTCTCCTTAAGTTTTTTATAATTATAAAATTTTACAGAGGAAATGTCAAGTACTGTGAGTGAGAAAGACTAAATTAAAATACGAAACCTATCCCGCCGTATACATGGCTGTCATAGTTTTTATCAAAACTTATATGTCTGTAACCTACAAAAACTTCACCGTTTACTATAAATCTTACACCGCTTTCGATTTTAAATTCTGAAAACTTTTTAGCATCGTCAAAACTTAAAATTTCAGGCGCGTATGCAAATTCCGCTCTTGCAAACACCGGTAATGCGAACTGCTGAAAATAGCCTGATGCAGCAATACCTATAGGAAGCGCGCTGTTGTCTTTTGTGTGTACACCGTCAACAAAAAGTGAAAAACTTACAGGATTGTCAGAGCCGATAATCTGCCCTTCCGTTTTTAAACCTACATAAAAGAAGTTATCTTTGTCTTTGTTCATTAAATACCCACCCCTAACATACACAGGCTCGGCATCTACAACCTGATATTGAGCTTCCGTCATAAGCGTTTCGTTAGTTATTTTTAAATTTAAAAAATTTTCCGCAAATATAAAACTGCTTGCTATTACAAGAAGTATCAGTTTTTTCATATTTTTCTCCTTTTTTAGTGCAAATTATACAATATTATTTGAAAAAATCTTTATTCACTGCTATAATAACTCCTAAAAATCAAAAAAGGAGAAAGAATGAAAAAAACACTAATCGCAATGGGACTTGGACTAAGCGTTCTAACATTTACAGGTTGTATGGGTGGGCAGCCGCAAAAATCAAACACTTTTGAATGTAAAATAGACGGGGCTACTGCACCTCAGTGGGTATGTGCACCGACTGATATGGAAGGCGGAATTGCAGCTATGGGTTCTGCACAGCCAAACGCGGCACATGACCTTCAGTTCCAAAGAGAAGAAGCAATGGCTGCTGCAAGGGATGCTCTTGCAAGAAGAATCTCTGTAAAAGTTAAAAATATGTTCAAACAGTTCAAATCAACTACAGGGACAGGTGACAACCAAACATTCGACAAAGCTACTGAGTCTGTATCTAAACAGGTTGCATCTCAGGTACTTAACGGAAGCAAACTGTTAAACACTTGGATTTCACCAAAAGGTACTATGTTCGTATTGGTTGGTATTCCTGATCAGGAACAGGTTAAACAAGAAGTTAAAAATGCTGTAAAATCTTCATTCAAAAACGACAATGCTTTATATCAGAAATTCCTATCTAAAAAATCTCAAGAAGAACTTGACCAGGCTATCGAAAAAGAATTCGGCGGAGCGGCTCAATGATAAAAAAACTTTTTTTTTTGCTCCCTTTGGTGTTTTTAGGCTGTCAATCGCCTGAAATAGCAGAAAAAATCTTCAATAACGACGAAGGATGCAATCCGAGCTATTTTTATAATTATGCAAGCAAACACCCTGATAAAATCGTAGGTGTCGGTATAGCTCCGAGAAACTTCAACGGTGAAGCTGCACAGAGAAAATCGGCCATTTCAAAAGCTCTAAATGAAATAGCGATGCAAAAAAAAGTTCAAATTTCTACCGTAACTCAAACATCGACACACGCTGTAAACAAAAACGTTAACAGAAGTTTTAACAGTTATTCGATTCAAACGGTTAACGGTGAAGTTGTACACGCAAAAATCGTAAAATCGTGTAAAGCAGATGATGGAAACTTCTATGTAGTAATGGAAGCATATTAAAAGATCTTTTCAGATCTTTTTTTCTTACAAGGATGAAAAATGAAAAAGGGACTCATATCATTAGCTGTAGTGTCAATGCTTTACTCGGAAACGTTCCAACAGTTTCAGCAGCAGCACTACAACACTTTCAACACTTACAAAAAAAATCTCGAAAAAGAGTTTCAGGAATACAAAAAAACACTTGACGAAGAGTTTAAACAGTATAAAAAAGAACTCAGCAAATACTGGGACAAACCGAAACTGACTACAAAAAAAACATTTGTGGAATATTCAAAAGACAAAAAAGTAAGAAAAATAGTCAATTACGACAAAGAACAGATCAAAATAGACGTAATCGCCAAATCACAGCAGGAAGCTGAAAAAAAAGCTAAGGCGGCTTTGGCAAAACTAAGTATCGAAACAACAAACGAAGCGTTTAACAACAACCCGGTACTTACAAAGGTTGAAAAAAAATTCAAAAAAGTCGGAGTTTCTTCAAAACCTGAAAACAAACCTCTTATTGCAGACGTAATATATAAAAAGCCTCCTACAATTCAGGATGTTAAAAACTACGTAAACAGCAGTTTTAAAAAAGCCAAAATAATTAAAAAACCTGCAAAAGTATCAAACAGCTATATATATTCGGTATCGTTTCCGCTTCCTAAAAACAGCTATATCATTAAAGCCAAAAGGTTAAAACCATACGTACTCGACAAAGCTCAAAAGTTCAAACTCACACCGGCTTTAATCTATGCAATAATAGAAACGGAAAGCAGCTACAATCCAATGGCGAGAAGTTATGTGCCTGCATTCGGGCTTATGCAGATAGTTCCTCAAACGGCAGGAAAAGACGCATATAAAATGCTTTACGGAAAACCTAAACTTTTAACTCCGGGATATCTGTACAACGAAAAAAACAACATTTTAATCGGAAGCGCCTATCTTAAAAAGCTGTATTACAATTATTTCAAAAATGTAAAAAACCCTCTTTCAAGACTATACCTGACAATAGCCGCTTATAATACAGGAGCCGGTAACGTGGCGTGCGCATTTAATTCTAAAAACAAAGACTTCAAAGGCCGTACGTTATGTTACAGAATGAGAGGGGATTACAATATCAAAAAAGCCGTACCAAAAATCAACTCTTTAACACCTGATCAGGTATATAATCAGTTAATAAACAACTTAAGATACGATGAAGCGAAAAATTACCTAAAAAAAGTAAACTACAGACTTAAAAAGTATTTCGTGGCAATTAAAAAAGGAAAGCTCTAACGGGATAAAATCTTTTTAATTTTATACTCGAGCTTTCTTTTACAGCTTTGAAGAGCCATTTCTTTTGCAGTGTTATAATCGCTTACCGATTTTCCTGCACATTTAACGCCAAACTGTACTGAGGTTTTGTCTTTCATTGTAACATAAACACTAAGTGTAGTTAAATAATAACTTCCTATCTGTCTTCTGCTTTCTCTTATATCGGCTTTTACGTTTACACCGCTTCCAAGGGAATATCCCATATTAGAGAATATATCTTCTAATATATTTTTCATTTTTGAGTTTGAACTTTCAATACTGATAGAAGTGCTTTGAAGTTTTTGTTCAAGTTCGGCTTTAATTTTCATAGCTTTTTTGATTGTATCGTTTATACCGGGTATGTTTTTAAGAGTCTGAGCGGTATAAAGGTTGTATATGTCTTTTTTAATTCTCGCAATCAGTTTAGGGTATTTTGTAAGAATCTGAACCTTATCGTCAATATTCAGATACTGTTGAATGTCGTTAATGTCGTTTTTGGCTTTGTTATAAAGCATCTGGGCGTTTTTGGCTTTGTCAATTTTAATTAAAACATAATATTTATCACCCTCTTTTGTAGATTTTACGACATTATAATCACTAAACTCGATATTTTTCACTTTACTTGTTGTCTGTTTGCTAAGTTCTCTGAACATATTGCTTTCATCGTTCGATTCAATATACTGTTTTGACGTTGCAAATGTCGAGTTGATTGTAACGCTTACTTTTGACGCCGCAAAAGAGAGGGCGTTGTTAATTGCATCCATTTTTGTAGGACCTTCTCCTGCACCGTATATATACTGGGCATTATCCTGTTTATGCTGCGAATACCATTTCGGAGCGGCGCTTGAGCCCATACAACCGCTAAGAGCCAAAACAAGTCCCGCTGCTATTATAGATCTTTTCATCTTAGAATCCTATATGTAAAATGTCGGTCATTGATTTCCACCAGCTCTCACGAACCGGTTTTACATAATCACCGATTTTTATCTGTTGTGAAACTTCATCAACAACAACCCATGAATCTCTTTCATGTACAACATTTGAAATTTCACCTTCACCTATTTTAATGCTTTCAAGTCTTTCTTCATCACCGAACGGATCTTTTGTTATCTTAATAGTATAAATATATACTTTCAAACCTGGTTTTGCACCGTCATTTTTACCGAGTGTCGTATGTACTATTGTTTTGTCGCCTTTTTTTCTAACTTCATAAATATACCCTCTTTTTGCAAAGAAGTTGTATAAATCATCAGTAAGTTTATCAATGCTTTTTTTTGCAGCTCTTGATATAAGCGCACTGAAATCATACATTTTGCTGTCAGTCGTATTGCTTGCGCATCCGTTTAGGGCAAACGTTTTCACTACGCTGTTTTCCGGTATTTTAATAATCTGCATCTCTCCTTGTACACACGCTTCGTTTGAATAGTACGCTTTTATTACGTGCACTTTTCCTTTTTTGTCTCTCCATCTTTTTTCACGGTGATATTCGCTTTTTGTTGTAATATTGCTAATTTTCCCCTGAATGATGTAATTCACTTCACCAAGGTCCTGCTGGGCTATTTTTGCTTCTTCTGCAAGTTTAATCTCATCCTTTATTGATGTTGATTCTTTACTTTTAACCTTTACAGGAGGATAATTTCCAAGTACTTTATTAAGCTCACCCGTAACAAGGTCAGCAACATTTTGATATCTGCTGCTTTTAAACGGTAAAATCAACACTTTAAATTTTGAATTAATCTCATACTCGCTCGGTTTATATTTTGAAACCGGAGCATTTACGGTACCAAATTCATTAGGATTGATTTTAGACGAACAGCCGCTCAGCAGTAAAAATATAAGTGAGGACAATAGCAAGATTCCTTTTTTCATTCCTTCTCCTTTTTATAAATTAACAATAATAATTTTATCAAAAGAAAACAAAAAAAGAAGGGAAAAAAGGAAATTTATACGCGAGGACCTGCTTTTTCGAATTCTTTACCTTCCGGTACGTCTTCGTATCTTTTGAAGTTTTCTACAAACATACTTGCAAGTTTTTTAAGCTGCTCATCATATGCTTTTTTATCTTCCCAAGTGTTTCTCGGATTAAGAACTTCAGTATTTACTCCAGGTAGCTCTTTAGGAATTTGCAGTTCAAACACAGGCAGTGTTTCGAATTCAGCATTATTGATACTTCCGTCAAGAATAGCGTTAATACATGCTCTTGTATCTTTAATGCTCATTCTGTGACCTACACCGTAAGGCCCGCCTGTCCATCCTGTATTTACAAGATAAACGTTTACACCGTGCTTATCGATTTTTTCACCAAGCAGTTTTGCATATGCAGTAGGATGTAATGGTAAGAAAGGTTCACCAAAACAAGCACTGAATGTAGCAACAGGCTCGGTAATACCTCTTTCAGTTCCCGCAACTTTGGCAGTGTATCCGCTTAGGAAATAATACATCGCCTGCTCTTTTGTAAGTTTACTTACAGGTGGAAGTACACCAAACGCATCCGCACTTAAGAATATAATATTTTTAGGGTGACCTCCCTGAAGAGTGCACTCATGGTTTTCTATATGTTCGATAGGATACGAAACCCTTGTGTTTTCAGTTTTACTTCCGTCAGTATAATCAACTTCACCGTTTTCTTTAATTACAACGTTTTCAAGAAGTGCGCCTCTTTTGATTGCTCCGTAGATTTCAGGTTCGCTGTCTTTATCAAGGTTGATAACTTTTGCGTAACATCCGCCTTCAAAGTTAAATACACCTTTATCATCCCATCCGTGTTCGTCATCACCTATAAGTTTTCTTTTAGGATCGGTTGATAGTGTGGTTTTTCCTGTACCTGAAAGACCGAAGAACAGTGCAACATCACCTTCTTCCCCGACGTTTGCAGAACAGTGCATAGAAAGTTTACCTTCAAGCGGCAGCCAGTAGTTCATCATTGTAAAAATACCTTTTTTCATTTCGCCGCCGTACATTGTACCGCTCATTACAGCAAGGTTTTCTTCTATATTGAAAGCTACGAAAATATCACTGTTTAAACCTTCTTCTTTCCACTCAGGATATCTCGCTTTACCTGCTACTAAGAAAGTAAAATCAGGTTTGAAGTTTGCTTTTTCTTCTTCTGTAGGCAGTATAAACATATTCATTACAAAGTGTGCCTGCCATGCGATAGGAGTTACGAATCTGATTCCCCTTCTGCTCTCTTTACTTGCTCCTACAAATACGTCAACAACATATAATTCGTCTTTTTTTGAGAGTTCTTCTTTTGTAAACGCTTCAAGTTTTTTAAATGTATCAAGTGAGATAGGCTGGTTAATATCACCCCATGCAATA
>Ga0256843_1001172_pt1 | contig 21206 bp, 27 predicted proteins | sample AlvinellametaG_FD_191572 | JGI IMG/M metagenome (GOLD analysis project Ga0256843, IMG submission 191572) | Pompeii worm associated microbial communities from hydrothermal vent at the East Pacific Rise, Pacific Ocean - Alvinella | ecosystem: Host-associated > Annelida > Integument > Unclassified ... | reverse complement strand
TATCATTCTATAGGATAAATTTAGCATAGTTAGATTTCAGCAAATTTTTTTATAGGTTTTTCACATTTTTAGCATCAATTAGTGGAATTTAGCAGAGTTTTTTGGAAATGACACAGTGCAGAAGAGTAACGGTGTTGAGGTTCGCAACTATGGTGGTAAAAAAATCGAGATAAATACAACAAAAGATATTCCTATCTATATCAACGGAAAGCTTGTTGAGAGTACAAAAGATGGCTCAGAACAAGAAGAAATAGATGATGACAGTATCGAGAAATTTTCTCTTGACGGCTATTGTGTTTCTGATATTGTCATAGATGGTGCAGGAAGCATGATTGCAACAGATGAGCATATTTATTACAATATGCCTGCATTGATTGTAAAAGGCAGTGGGGATATTGTTTTTGAATGTCGCAAAGAGAAAAGAGAATTTGAAGGTCTTGTTTGTTTTGTCAAGGGTAGCGGAGATATTGAAGTAAAAAATGTTGAAACAAAAAATCTTGAAGTAGAGATACGAGGTAGTGGCGATATTCGCTTGATTAATGTAAGTGGAGACAAAGCAAATTTCTCCATCAAAGGAAGTGGAGATATTGTCGGAAGAAAAGTTGTGTTTGAAAGTAAAAGTAAAAACATTAAAGGCTCTGGCGATATTGTCGGAATATAGAAAAATCAAAGGAAAAGATAGATATGAGTATTAAAACACAAAAAATCAACAAAATGATGAAAGAGATGTTTAAGCTTCAAAACCATCTGAACAATCAAACAAATGGTGAGCAATGGGTAGATGGTGTTACAAAAGAAGGTCGTCAAATCAATTGGAAGCGATGTATCTACATGGAGGGCTCAGAACTTTTAGACAGCTTCGTATGGAAACATTGGAAGAGCATCGACAATCCAGATGATATTGAAAATGCAAAGGTTGAGCTTGTAGATATTTGGCACTTTATTATGTCTGATTTGATTACAAGATACCACAATGAATTTTCGATTGATGAAATTGCAGAAATTGCAAGAATGAGATATGAAGACAATCTGGAAGATGATAGTTGGAAAGAAAAAACTCTTATTGAGTTATCAGAGGCAATCATTAAAAATGCAATTAATGGGGAAGAAGTAACAAAAGAGTTTTTCAATATGATTAAAGCGATGCCAGACTTTACATTTGAAGATGTATATAAGCTCTATATTGGTAAAAACTGCCTCAATCAGTTCCGCCAAGACAACGGCTATAAAGATGGTTCATATATCAAGCTATGGAACGGTAAAGAAGATAATGTTCACATGCAGCAGATCATGGAAGAAAATTCCGATATCGGATTTGATTTGCTTTATGGAAAACTTGGGGCAAGATATAAAGAAGTACTAGGGATGTAAACTATATTTGATTTAAAAAAGTAACAGTTTGTTCTTGTGTTCTGCTTTTCTCAATTTAATTATTTTACCAACAATTGTATGTTGCAAAAGCCAATAATGCGTACAGAGCAATTACCCATTTATATTCAATGAAAAGTTTAAAAAATCTTTGATTTGCCTTATCTTCTTTATACCTCTTTAGGGTGGTTGGTTTTCTCCTACCATCTCTACCTACTATTATTTTTCCTTAATTTAATCTATGGAGCCTAGCTCAGAAACAGCTTATTTTTTAATTGGCGCAACATAAGTGTTATCCCAACCCCAGTATTGGTTCCAAGCGTGTGCATCAGATTCCTCTTCAAATTTTTTTACAATGGAATCATTATTGTCTTTGTCATATACTGCCCATAACATTTGAGTCCTTTCCTTAATTTAATTTATGGAGCCAGACGGCTCAGTAATGGGCTATTGCTCAGGGAAAGCAATCTCATCATATCTTTTTTTACATTCAATCAATTTTACAATACATTTGTCTGTACTGTCGGCAATTTCAGTTACTTCAGAATTTATTTTTTTCAGCTCTTTAAAATCCGAATAAGATATGCAAAAACTTGTTCCTACTGAAATAAGTAAAGCAATCCATAGATAATTGTTTATCTTTTTTAGGTTTTTCACTTCTTCTTGATTTTGTAACGGTGTCTGCTTTGTCTTGTCAATCATTTTATTACTCTCCTGTTTTAATTTGTGCTAAAACACATCAAAACTCACTTTAAAAGTGAGCAGAGATTTATTCTAAACAGTATCAGTACATATAAGGTTTTTCTTGACTACCTCAACAATCCTCTATATGTCTTTGTATGTAGTAATTCTACTACAATATATTTATTATGTCAAGAAAAACTATAATTCTTTTCTTGACTATATATTTTCTAGTATATTTTTTACATCTTTGAAAGACTTTTGAGATGCAAAAGCATAAAAATCAATTGTTTCTTTGCTTGTATGTCCTAAAAGATGTGAAATTTTCTCAAGTGGTACACCTCTAGCTAAAAGATATGTCGCATAGCTTCTTCGCAAGGCATGAGGTGAGAGAGATTTTTTAATTTTAGCATGATTCAAAAATCTCTTTACTAAATCAAATAGGCTTTTCTCTGCATACTGCTTATAATCCCTAGTATAAAAGAGATACTCTATTTTTAGCTTATTCTTTTCCCTAAACAAAAGCTCCTCTTCATATTCTTTTTGGATAAGATCATAATAGATAAACATATATCTGTTTTTATCATCTTTACCATGAATATATATTTGCAAATATTTTTCATCATCAATCACTCGAACTGAAACATCTTCCATTTTAATGCTTCTAAGCTCATTCGCTCTCACGCCTGTAAAAGACATTACTTTCATTAAGAACATTGGTTGTAAGCTATTAGGATGCCTATTGGGATATGTTTTGAAAGTTTTTATAAAATCCACAAACTCATTAGGCTCTAAATACTTTTCTGATTTGTTTGGATTAAGTTTAACCGGTGCCTTTGCTCTTTTACCAACAGCAGTTATTCCGATTTCAAATATAAAATTGTCATCACTTAAAGAGTATTTGTCAATAAACTTAAATAGGCTCTTTATACTAGAGTAATAGTTCTTTTGAGTCCACTCACTATAATTTTGAAAATGAAGTGCTATATAAGTATTTATTGTATTTGTATCAATGTCTGTTATTCTTTTAAGTTTCTTTTGTGCACTTAAATACTCATAGAATTTAAGAAGCGGAACACTAAAACCACCAAGAGCTTGTAAGCCATTGTTTTTAATATCTAAAGTAATATCTCTTAATTGCTTATGAGAATTTGCATCCATAAGTTTTAATTGCCATAGTTTTCGGTCAAAGTATTTCAATTCTTCTTTTTGTGCTCTTTTCTTATCATCACAAAAACCTTTTTTTGCTTTCATTGTTTCTATTTTGGAGGATAGAAAATATTTAATCCACAAAAGTAAATCTGGAGATAACTTCTTATTCGGCTCTAGCTGCACTTTTTTCATTTAAAAATCCTCACTCTTTTGCATGTTGTCATGAATACCTAATGTGGTTCTTTTGGCATAATCCAGATACTTTAGTACCTTATCTATTTTAGTATTATGCTCTTCCCATAGACTGTATGTTTCATCTGCCGAAATAAGTAATACTAGGGTATAAAGAAGATGTTTAAGATCATCGATGTTTCTTCTCTTTGAGTTTGGTTTAGTATCTAATAATCCAAACCTAATAGCTTTATGCGAGAAGTATTGAATATCCTTTACACACTTAAATATAAGGCGAGTATTGTTTCCTTTTGTAAGATTCCTGTTGCTGTCTAAGTCAGCACAAACAATATCTTTACTATGCAAAAGATGAGCAACTCCAATTATGTCATTCAACTCATATTCGATTTTTTCCTCATCATCTGGTTCCAAGAACATAATTTCCATCACTTCTCCACACTCTTCGGCTAGACAAGTTAAAAGATGATTTGTTTCCCATAGTTTTATCAGCCGTTTGTTTTGTTCAGAATTAAAAGAATAAGCCTCCTCAATTAAATTTACTATCTGAGGATATGTTGAATAATCACAATAGTATTCTAAAAAAGTATTGCATTTTCAAACTCTAGCATTTTCTATATCCAATACTTTTTTAGAATACTATTGCGAAGATTAACATCATTTCCATTTCCATCTGCTATTGTTTGCATAAGCTCACAAAAACACTCATAAGGCATATTCCCTTGACCATAATCAATGGTATCAATTATTGAATCAATATCATAATCTGAATAATGCTCTTTATAGACCTCTTGAACTCTTGCGTCAAACATGGTTTTTTGAGTATGAAACTCTTGTGATGCTTTTATCATGTTTTCGTACATTTCTCTATCAATATTTTTCATTTAGTAGTCCTTATTGTTTCTAGCATTTTTTTTTAAACTTTAAGCACTTAATGCCCCAGTCAAGAGGAGAAATAATGCCTAAATTTATTTTTGCTTGAAAATTTTCTAAGCAATTAAAATCAAAGTATGAACTTTTATCCGACAAATAATTCATTACATCAATTAAATCGTTAGTTGAACAGTCATTAAGAGAATAAGAATGTGTTCCATAGTTTTGAAGCATGAACTCACTTATAAATTTAATATTATCTTCATCTATAATATCAACACCAGCTTCTGTTCTTTTGATGGTATCTGCATCATCTTTTATCCACCAATGAACTTCTACTATCATATTCAACCCTTTCTATTCTGAACTATCTTTTTAGCTTCTATAATACAATCATAAGAAGTCTGTGGGTTTGTATCTTCTAAACCCTTTCTTAATTTAGAAACAAGTAAATCTATTTCATCCTGAATTTTTCTGTTTACCTCATCAGTAGAAAACTCATTACAATCACTATCTCTTGTGTCTGTAGAAAAGCCATCAACAAACTCAAACATACTGGCGATGTATAATTTTGCTGTAATCTTTGCTTCTTGTTTAGTAATTTTAGTAATTTTTTGCATTTATAAACCCTTCATTTAACTTACAGCCTATTTCGTTTATATATGTAAGTTTACAGTAATTAATTTAATATGTCAAGAAAAACTATTTATCTTTTCTTGACATTGTGAGTATTTTTTTGATACAATGCTCAATATAGATAAAAAAGCAGTGTTTAACTGCTATTACCAAGGAATAAATTATGAACGAGCTAATAGAGAGATTGGAACTGATTTTATCAGATGAATATTCGGCAATGTTCTTCGGATGGAAACATTGTAGATTTTGTAATAGATGAACTTGAAAATGGAACATCTACAGTTCAAGAGGTCGCTGAACAGCTCAGTTGTTTTGTAATAAACAAATAGCCCATTACTGCTCTTGATTGAGCTTAAAAATTAAATAAAGGAATTTGAATGAAAAAAGCAATTAATCAAGGAACTACACTTTTTGTTGTAAGTGGAACAAGCATGAAAGATGCTAAATTTAATCTTTTGTATGTAAATAAAAAAACTACACAAAATGTTGAAGAAGAACATTTCTATTCTAAAAGTGTTGGCACAAAACAAGTAGTTCAAACTAAAGAAGATATTGAAAAGCTAGATGGTATGCCAAAGTTAATAGCAATGAGTGGTGGACTAAATAGAACTCTTCATGTTATAGAGCAAGGCACAAAGAAAGTTATGAAGCTTCATACAATAATCTATGATAGAAATAACAAAAAATATGACATTGACATTATAGATAAAAAATTTTCAAAGTATTTTAGAAGTCGAAAAAGTGCTAAAAAATATTATAGAAAACTCATGTCAAAAAGTGGTTTAGTAATTGTTGATGAATATGGTGCTTTCTTGCATCAAAGTGCATAAAACAATATGCTGATACTGCTCTTGATTGAGCTTGTAAATTAAAATAAGGAAAAATTATGAAAATATTTGACAACATAGAAGTTTTAGCTACTTATTTTAGTAGAGCTGATTTTAAAGATGCAAGCGATGAAATAACAGTAGGGGAACACAGTTATATTTTAGCTGCTCATGACACTGATAAAAGCGAGCAATTGATTTATATGAGTGCGAGCAAGAGAATTGTTGAAATTACAGAGTCAAACGCTAAGATCACTGTTGAATATTTTTACGAAAATGGTACTGAAGTGGAGCCACCATTTGTTATAGATGTCCCCCTTTTCTAAGCAATGATTATCAAAACAACTTAGAAAATTACATCTAAAATAGGTAACTTTTCATAGTCAATAAATAAACTATGTAAATTAAAATTGGAGATAATATTTATATTGATGATGGAAAATCTGATAGAACAACGGTTTTAGATTTATTAAAATTATCAAGAAAATTAAGAGTTAAAACTCACTCTAAAAAGACTAAAAGAACAAAAAGACAATAGCCAATTCCTGTAATAATTTATTGACATTCTTTTTTAAATATTGTATAATTATTACATCTAAAAGGAAAATATAATGACTGAAAAAAACAAAAGAATAAGCATATTAACACTGCTTGTATCAACTTTGATTTGCTTGGGTGTTTTTACTAAGTATTATGCTTATGAAATTGGATTCGGAACATACCTGTTGAGTGCGCTTATGTTTATTATTATTATGAGTTTTGGATATGACTACATGGTTAAAACTTTGGAAATTGTTTGGTTGAAAAAGTCTGATTAAACTGAAGATGATAATTGGCATTCACTAAATGTTGCAATTTCATATAAAAACATGAATATTGAAGATGAAACAATAATTTGTGATTTTTTAGAATCACTATAAGGATAAAAAAAATGTCGAATGCAATCACTCCGGAAAAGAGATCTTTTAAGCAAAATGATATCTACGAAGACGAAGTGGAAATTAAATCAGGAGATTATTGGCTGCAAAAAAAATCCATAAATGATGTTAGACTTATCTCATCTCTCAATATTATAGATGGAATATTGCACTCTGTTGTAGTTGAACCAAACCCAAAAACAAAGTGGACTAGAGGTAACTCTTGTCACTCTAAAACTACATTAACAGTAGATGATTTTCTTAGACTATATGAACCGGTTAGCCAAGACAAGGCAAAAGAGATTCGAGAAGCTGATTTGGCAGAGCTACAAAAAGAGATGAATGAAATCTCACAAGATCTTGCAATCGGTTATCGAGAGAGTGATGAAGATGCAGGAGCGACACATAAGCTTACTGCTATCGCAGAAAAACAAAAAAGCGATATGAGTCTTCCTATTGCTATGGCAAAAGAGCAGAACATAGCAACAATCAAACAGCAGACAGAAGAGATAAAAGATATTGTTGTAAAACAAAAAGAGTTTATTGAAGAGAAGACACAGAAGCTCTCTTTGGTGTCTAAAAATCTTTCAGCAATATACCAAGAGCAGGCAAGTAAAAGTTTGGCTTCCATTGATGGTACTATCAAGTTTATTGCAAAGCTTGAAAAAAGCATTCATACACTAGACATCTTTACGGGAAAAGGTGTTCATGTTCTTACTTTGTGTAATGGAGAAGAAGCACCAAGAGAAGAGAAGCTACACTTCTACCAAAGAAAACTTTTTCTTGATGAGGAGTTTTGGGTAAATATTGCAAATGGCGGAGCAGATTATAACTCCGTAGATGATTTCAAAAAAGCCCTTAAAGAGGATATATCTGTAATTGAGAGAATGATACCTAGCCAAAAAGGTGTCGTATTGATGCAGTTTAGGAGAAACCCTAAAGCTTGGGGGAATGAAAACGACTATAAAGTAACTCTGGCAAAAGCAATGATGATTGCAATGCAAAAGCAAATGGAGGATGAAGCCAACAGAGAACAGTTTTTACTTGTTCGTAATGGCAAAAATGTCTGTATGATTTTCTCCGATGATATACAAGGAGGAGAGAGGCTTTTCCCCACAGAAGAGGAAGTAAAAGAGATTTTTAGAAAAAGCGGAAAATTCACGGGTGTCGAAGTAGATAGATACCTAAACTTTAAAGAGCTCGACAACAAAAAAGCAAGAGACAAAATGGATGCCAAAAGTCTTTATTATAAAAGATTGCTTGTTTTAATGTATGGACTTCACGAGAGAAACAAAAAGGTGTTTGGAGAGAATCTTGATGGAGATTGGTTCTCTCAACAGTTTCAAGCCAAAAAATTTCAATTTGTATATGATGATGAGGATGCACTTGATTACAACAGTAAAAGCCTTTATGAGTTCATAGCTGAAAAAAACAATTCACTACAAGCAGGTTCAAGGGTTGTAGCCGATTGGACGAATCTAATGGATGAGGATAATGCAAGTGGAATGTACTCCAACCCTACTTATGGAGAGCCTGAGCAGATTTGGACTCCGATATACACACAAGAGCCGCATATTGTCAAAACTGACAAAGGCAAGCTTTATGTATCTGTGAAATGTAAGCATCATTGGGAGTACGGAAAAACAAGAAACATAAAATGCTATGTAAATAAGAGAACAGATATGCTTGTTCTCGATTTGGTAAAATCAGAAGAGATAGAGTTTTATATCAACAGTAGAAAGCATAGAAGCTCTTATGCTCATACGGCAATCTTTTTACTTGGGGCAAGGGATATGTTAAAAAAAGAGGAGGATGAAGCTAGAAGCAGTGTAGAATATCTCACAGAGCATATATCACAAGCCTACTCTACTTTAGATACAGAATATATATCTCAAAAACTCTTTAAGTCGATTGCTTTTTGGAGAGTTGCAAAAGGCGGAAAAACTTTGCCAGATTTAACAGAGGGGAAAAACATCAAAACCCTAGAGGAAATCTCTAAGATATTCTATGAAAAAGCCATTAATACAGATAAAGAAGATATGGTTGATTTTCTTAAAGAGAAAGTTGACAATCTCCTTGTTGTGACAACAAATAACAAAGATACTTACTATTCATATTCTATCGTTCCAAAGAAAGATAACATCTGCATTGGAAGATATGAAGGCGAATATCCTTTTGTTAAAAGAACAGAGTGGAAAAAACTTAAAAAATCCATTAAGAGAGAAAAAACATCCCAAGCTCTTTATGGATTTTATAAAAAGAACGAGGATATTGTCGCTGAAATCAAAACTCTCGATGTTAACTCTTATGTTCTCAGCAATATTGATTCAAATTTCATAGAGAGTCAAGAAAAATTAAAAGAGAACGTTGTAAAATCAAAAAGTTTTTTAACTGATATAATCGGTGGGAATGATATTGAAGAGACGCTTCAAAAAATGTATGATGATATGCTTCACCGAAGAAGAGTTTCAAAAAGCAGATATGTTGAAGAATATAAAATATCTTTTTTAGACTCTCTGTATCTTTTTGACTCTAGTCACTATTATAAAAATTTTGATGGGGAACAAACATTTTCAAATGGAAACAAGCATTTTATTATTGTCACACAAGATACAAATTTGAATATGCTTATTGCGCGGTATGACTCAGATGCACTTTTTGAAAAGCTTATTTTTCATATTCAGGGATATTATGGACGAAGCCAAGATGAGGTAGTAACACTTAAAGAGATTAGGACTTCCCAAAGTAATATCTTTAAACAAAAATTAAATAATGAACTCTTTTTCGGAAAAAGTGTTGTTCTTGAAAAGAAAAGATTGGATTTTAATTGTTGTCTTGTGAATAAAAAGAGATATTGGAATTATCCAATAAGTTCTTATATCTCTATGGATGCACCAGAAGATATTGACAATGAATATGTATTTGAAGATATGTTTCAACATGATTCAGATGAACAAAAAAAACGAAAAAAAGAAGAGTGTTTTCTTGAAAGAATTATTTAATTTTTATGTACGTTTTTAGCGATTTAGTGTATTTCTTTTATATGTAGAGGATATACACTAGAATACAAAAAACATTAAAAAGGTCAAACTTTTTTAAAGGAATACTTGATGTATGATGAAGAAAAATTTCTCAATGCAAAAGATTTTATTGTTTCAAAAACAGATATAAAAGGAAATATAATTTATGGCAATGAAATATTTATTTCTATTTCCGGATATGAAGCAGAAAAATTAATAGGTGCTAAGCACAACATAGTGAGACATCCAGATATGCCAAAAGCAGCTTTTTATTTAGTATGGAAAACAATTCAGGCTAAGGATGAATTTTTTGGTTTTGTAAAAAATCTTTGTGCTGATGGAAAATATTACTGGGTATTTGCTACAATTAGCGCAGATCTTGATTCTAATGGAAATATAGTAAGTTACACTTCCGTTAGACGAAAGCCTCACTATAATGCAATTCCTCAAATAAAAAAAATATACTCAATCTTAAGTGAAATAGAAAAAAAAGAGGGGTTAAAATCAAGTCTAAATCAACTCTCTTTAACTTTGTCTGCCATCGGTGCAAAATATAATGATTTTATAATAGAATTACAAAAAGGGAAGGTATATGATTTTTAGAAAAAAAAAGGGCAATGAAGAACTGCTTAGAGAAGTTTTGTATATTTTACAAAAAGCAGAAAAAGGAGACCTCTCTAGTAGAGTAAAAGTCTCAAGAAGAGAACTTCTAGAAGAAGAGATAGCTTGGAGTCTAAATAACACATTAGATCAAATAGAAATAATTCTAAGAGAAGCTAGAAGCTCAATAAATGCAGTTGGCAATGGCGAGCTCAATAGAGAAATATTCCCATCTGGTTTAAATGGTGAATTTGAAGAGACAGCGATATCTATATCAAAAGCCATTGAGTCGATGAAAAATAGTGCGAAATTTAAATTAATTGGAGAGTTGTCATCAAAATTCAGCGAACTCAATGGTGGAGTGAAGGGCAATTTCGGAGTGATTCTAGAGGACATAAATAAAACAAAAAATGCCTTCTCTTCTGTTACTGACTTAACACTCAAAGCGCTGGAGTCTTCTAATCGCACGACATCATCACTCTCCGGAACATCACAAGAGATACAAAAGCTTCATGAATTAATATCTTTCACTACTGAGGCTATAGAGCAAATGTACTCTAATGTTGGTGAAATCAATAATATAGTCGCTTTAATTAAAGATATAGCAGATCAGACAAACTTACTTGCACTTAATGCTGCCATAGAAGCAGCTCGTGCTGGTGAACATGGTCGTGGTTTTGCTGTTGTAGCGGATGAAGTACGAAAATTAGCAGAGCGAACCTCTAAGGCTACAGGTGAAATCACAGTTACCATACAAAACCTACAGCAGCAATCTGGTGAAATTTCACAACACTCTATAAATATGAGTGATATTGCTAATCATACGAATAAAATGATGGAAGAACTTAGGGACTCTATGGTTGAACTTAACCATGACATGCTAAAAGCATCGGATGAATCAAGAAATGGAAGTTTTGCTTTATTTTTAACAAATTATAAGACACAACACATTGTTTTTAAATCTAAAGCTTATTCTACCGTTGTAAATGGGAGTACAGATATAAACATCAAAAAAGATCACACACAATGCTCTTTTGGGAAATGGTATTATGGGGAAGGCAAAGAGATGTTCTCTAAATTTGACAGCTATAAAAGAATGGAACAATTTCATAAACAGTTTCACGAACTTATTAATGAGAATATAGACTGTGCTTTTTTAGACGGATGTCTAAGCAGCAACAAAAACAAAGATAAAATTATAGAAAACTTTTCAAAAGCAGAAGAAGCATCTGCTGAACTGTTTTTTTTACTTGATAATTTAGCCAAAGAAGTACAAAATGTTGATATAATCCCCTCTTTAGGAGCAAAACAATGAAAAGTATAGAAATACCTATCGCTCTATTTTTGAAGCTTGTCAATAGTGCTGGTGATGCACAGGCAGATGAGGCAATAGAATATATAAAGAAATATAAAGAGCGAGATGTCTCCATTAAAAGTATTTCGGAGGGGTTTTTCATTGATGACAACAAAAAACTTCAATTTGATGAAAATCTTTATTATGAGGCAGTCTATAATGAAAAAATAAAAAGATATTCTGAATCATCATCAAAAATGAAGGCAACTCTCAACTCAGAGCTCAATATGATTAAAAGCTTCAAGCAAAAGTCTATAGAATATAAAAACTCTATTCCTCTTTCCATACGCAGCAAAAAAATACTCTAACTTTTGCTGCACCACATAAACCCTTTAAAACATTTACATAAATAGTAAAAACTCGCACTTTTAAAATCAATTTCGCCAACCAAGCAAAGAGACGTGATAGAATACTCATATCCAGAAAATACCAGACCTAAAAACAGACTTCCATCAGAAACTAGCAGCACACCTCATCGTAAAACATATATATCCATAATGTAATACACCCACTAAGACCTCCCTCCCCCTACTACAACAACACTTCCTCACAAAAAAGAAAAAGCCCCCAAATGCAAACAAGATCCCTTCCCTTTTTTCTCCCATTTTTTCAATTTTTCACCCATCAACCTCAACTCCAAAAAAAACCATCAAACTTCAAACCTCAAAATCAAGAACACAAAAAACTCCCACCATCTTAAGAGAGACACGCGCGGAGGAAAAAGAGGAAAGAGAAGAAAAGGGGAAAAAGGGGCGCATTTTGTTTTCTCAATTCACGGGTTTTGAAGTAAAATTGCTTGTTGGCGGAGAAGTCTGCTTATAGGGAAAGGGTAAAGGGTGTATTACATTATAGATATATAGATATTTAAGTGTTATTAAAGTTGTTTTGGTGTACTATGTTTAAAAATGAAGGGATTTATATGGGTATTTTATTTAAAGTTGCCTTGCAGATGGAGCCTGAAAACTCTCCTGCATATATCAAACATCTACTAGATATTTTTGTCGGGTTTCTCTCAGAGGTTTTAGAAAAAGAGTACTCTCATGTCAAAAAAACTAAAATCAGCGAGCTTATTGAGAATGACAAATTCGCTCTTGATTATGAATATCTTCTACATCTATCCACCCAGCTATTGCAAAAAGGATTTTTAAATCACGAAGATATTCTTCCTGAGAATATTGTTGATGTTGATATTGATAAAGATATTGCCGTTGTTGTTTTACACAACCTAAAAGATTATAGTGTTGGTGAGATTATTTCTTATCATAGAGAGAAAAAAGCAGCAGCGATGGCAAACAAAGTCGTAAATTCCAAGGGAGATGATTACGGGGATCATAATATTATTTTTGTTGAGAGATTGAAGATTTTTATCATTAAGAGTGCTGCAATGATTTTAGCAACGCAAGATCACCTACCCAAGAACACAACCCTCTCTGATTTACAGAAGAGTCCAGATTTCGACAGAGGACTTAGACGTTTTTTTCAGATGTATTTCTATGTGAACTCGCTTAAAAACAAAATGAATATCTCTGACGGTGTTATCTCTATCCCTGATGATAAGGTTCTGCACAAGGAAGCCCCTTTTGATGAAAAGCTCTATCAATTGATCCTTTTTGATATCGGGCATCTTACTATTAAAAACATTGAACTTCTCTCTGAAGACTTTGAGCAAAATATGAAGCGTTTATCTCAAGAGGAAGATAAAAGGAGCTCTCATGCCTAATATTGATAACAGTATCTATCTTGATGCCTCTAAAGATGTAAAAGCATTGCTTGAGTCATACCCTAAAGAAAAAGTTCTTGATGCTGTCTTATATATAGTGGATGAGGTTGCTATTGAAAAGCTCAAAGAGATAAATAAACTTCTATCTATGGAATACTCTCAACATGATGCTGTTGCTAGTGTTGGAATTAAGAAAAAAAGAGGAAAGCCATTTGTTGAGGAGTACTCTCTTCCAACAATTGTTAAGGTTATTAATTTTGAGCAACCCGCTAACTCTTACCAGACATTTATTGCCGAGAGCTGGAAACAGATTAACGATCCAAAAAAAGTTAAAGAGAGTCTTGAGGTTGAGTTCATTAAACACAAAAACAAGATTAAGAAGTTCACTCAACAAAAACTAAAAGAGAAAGGTGTCTCTGAGGACATTAAGAATGATATTATGCGCAATATTGATAAAGAGATTCGAGAAGCTGAAAAAGAGTATCAATATATTGTAGAGAATTTTGATGCTCTTGATGTGCGGATCTCCTCTTATTTTGAGAGAACTAAATATGCTGCACTTCGCTGGTATGTTATGAAGAAAAAACAGCCTGATGTTAATCTTCGCAAACAGGTTCCCAATGTACTATGGTATAGAGAGCTCTCAGAGGATGAAAAGATTAGAATTGACAATGAGCTTGTTCACTATCTCTCTAAAGCCAAAAGAGCCTACGGTGATGTTTTTTACAAAGAGAAAGAGGAGTAGCTATGAATAACGATGATAAAAAAAAAGTATACCTCTCTTATCGAGGATTTTCCGCTCAAAACTTTATTAGTGTGTTTTCTTTTTTAGAGTATTCTAATTTTGTTAAAGATGGTGTGTTTATTACTTTCCGAGAGGGGGTTCGCCACCCTGCTGGTTTTAAATATGATAAGGAGAACGAAATTACAATGTCAATTAGTGCTATTGATCTAAGAGCTTTAGCCTATGGTATTAAAGATATCGTTAAAAACAAAAGTAATGCGCTTCCATATAAAAACATTACACGCTCTGATGCCGTAAAGACACTCTCTCTTAAGTATGTGGATAAAAAATCTGATGGAGAATTTATATATATACAGGTACTATATAAAAAAAAGGTTATCGGAGTTGAATTTAATAAATGGGAAGCTCTTTCATTTTCCGATTCTCTCAAAATTATTGCTGATGGAACAGAAAAGAGTCTCTACATGGCTCAAAGGAAAATAAATAAAACTTAACAAAATGGAGTATTACTATGGGGAATTTACTACTTAAAGCGTATATCTTTTATAGTCACTTTTGGGATCATATTTTCAATATTGTTAATAAGAAAAATCATCAAAAAGAGATTGAGCAATTGAAAAAATATATTCCTTTTGTAATTAGAGATTATATTGATATTGCAAAAGAAAGATCTCCAGCGAGAGAGATAAGAGAGAAAGCAATTGATATTTTAAATGACAGAGAAAATAATCCTGAGATGTTTTTTTGGGATTACGATAGAGACGAAAGAGTTAAAATTTTCTTTGACGAAAAAGCATTTGTAGAGTGGTGTATTAAACACAGAAAAATTGATTTTTCTAGAATGACATACTTTTGTGTTGCTTACTCTTATCGAGAGCTTGAAGAAGAGAAAAAGAAAGAGAAGCTTTCAAAGGAAAGCTAAAAGGTCTCTCTTTTAAAATCTTGGGGATGCTGATTTAAAATCATTTTCAAATTTAAAGTTCAACAAGATACTTGCATCTTTTAGTGTATTGTCTTTGGTGTGAAGGTACTCTTCAAAAGTTCTCTCCTGATACGAAGCAAAGACGGCTACATGTTTTGTGATCTCGTATCCTACCTTTATCCCTATTCCATTTTTTTGCAGGTCTAAGGTATTATATAGTATTCGTCCTCCATCTCTTAAGTTAGTTCTTGCTTCTCCCCCAAATATATAGAACGACATATCAATATTTTTGTAGTTCCCACCAAATGATATTTCATATAGAGAGTAGTCTTGCTTTTGATAACTGTCTGTTTTTTGGAGAGATAGACTCGCTTTTATTCTTGTTGTCAACCCTGAATAAAACTCTTGATATATTTTAAAAAACGGAGTGATCTGTCCGATTGTAACTGCTTTTGCAGTTCCAAGCTCGTCATGGCCTTTTTCAAAGTGCGTCACAAAAAGTTCTGAACCTATTGCTGCATATTGTGTCTCTGTTCCTATGATTTTTGAAGCTTTAAAGATAGCTGTTCCACCATTGTATAGCTGCTCATCATCTGTACTGATATAGTGCATTCCTGCGGTATATCTAATGTTGCTATCCATACCAAAGTGTGCAAGAATAGTTGTGTCGTACTCTTCAGTATCATTTATATCCAGTGATGATTTATATGAGATGTCAGTTTTTTCAATTCGACCTTCTAGTGCAAAATTTGGTTCTTCAAAAATAGCATCTACTCCATAGAATACGCCATTATCCCTGTTTGACTTTTCTATTGAATTGTCATATTCCATTTTCCCCGCGAAGGTGGAAAGATTAATCTGAGTTGCTTGAGCAAGGTTCGGCATTGCAAGCAGCCCTATCAATCCAAATACAATTTTTCTTTTTGTCATGTTTTAAGTCCCTTAATTTATTTATGTATTGCTATATTAGTAAAAAAGTAAGAGTTATGCAAGAAACTTTTATCTATAAAACATTTTACTTTTAAGTAGAAAATCCTGTATCTCCTTTTCAGTCATTGCTTTTAATAACCAATAAAGTTCTCTTCTGTAATTTATAGATTTTTTCCAATCAGTTAGTGTACTCTTTGGAATATTAGTGAGCATTGAAAGTTTATTATCTGAGATGTTCCCCTTTATGGGAGAGGAACCTTTTGAGCATCTGTTTTGCATAATAATATCCTTTTTTAGATATATTATTATATCATACTGAGTACGATTTGTAAATATTTTATAGCGAATATCGCTATAATTTATCCATTTTTCATGAAGTCTCGAACAAGAGCCTTAAACTCATCCTCCCTCTTCTCTCTTATATACTTTTCTTTTAAATACAGTAACGCTTGTTGGTTTTTTTCTCTTACTGAGGCTCGCAAGGCATAATGATTACACGACCAAACTGGTACACCTTTTTTTTCTGCCTCTTGAATCTGCGTGGTTATATTTTTGTTTTTTTGAGAGTAGTTTATATCTAATATTAAATCCATTTGTTTCCTTTTTATGCAGATAACATATTTTGGGAAAGATATTCTATCTCATCTGCTGTTCCAATAAGACTAAGCCATATATACCTTCGAGCTTCCTCTACATCAATTGTTCTCGCTTTAAACTTTCCATCTTTGTGTATGGTACACCAATCGCTTTCTTTGGACTCAACAATTTTAAAATTTTTATAATAATATTTTTTTGACTCTTCACTTTCTAAATTTGACATCTATCACTCCTCTTTTTCTTTATTTGATTCTACTCTATCTTTCAGCTCTTTTGTTTTTATTTCGGATAAAAAATATTACTTTTTTACATTTTTACTGGAGTGCAATTACCACTTCAAAAAAAATAAAAGAGATCATAAATATTGCGATTTGACTTTTGTTTTTCAGTGTTCGCCTATGTTTTCTAAAAGTATATTTTGCTGCAAAATATAAAATTATCATTGTTACTATTTTGTACCCAATCATTATTACCTTTTTTATTTAGATTCTATCCGAATGAACTTTTTGTTCAAAGAAACTGCAAATAATTAATTTTTAAAAGACATCTTTGTTGCTTCTAATTTTTCTTCAGCCGGCATTCTCGTAACTTTTGTAAGAATTGTGTTTAATTTTTCAATCTCTTCCTTTAAAAGGTTGTTTTCTTTTTGCAGTGACTCCACCTCATCAGGGATATCTCCTTTTGTTTTTTTATTCCTTATTTCTTTTTTTGTATTATTTAGAGTTTTATCCATACTTATAACCTTTGATATAACAAACTCCATTTTCTCTTTTTCTAGCATAGATTGGCTTTCTGGATATAATTCAGAAAGAAGATCCCACCCTTTTTTCTTTCTTGTAATTGATATTTCTTTATGCTCATACAATAGCGTGCCTCTTCTCTCAATTAAAGATCTCAGCTTTCCAATTCCCCTAGTCTGGTATGAAGTTTTTACATTTAATTTATTCTCTTCTTTTTTTGCTACTACTACCATGCAAAATAATGAGTTGTCCTTTTTTTTGTATGCAGATATAAACTTATAGGAATCGTCTTCTTCTATTATTGCAATTGGATCTTCTATTGTCTCTCTTACATTAAAAAGTAGTGCCCTTCTGTTTTCTTTTGCTTTTATCATCTTCCAGAATTGATATTTTGCGTCATAGGTAACTTTTCCAATTGGGGAATTAATTTTTGCATTTTTTTTAGCCCCAATATATTGTTCAAATGTATGGTAGTCTACAAGATTTTTTGAAGTTCTTATTGGAGGAGTATATTCTCTTGCAATTTGCAGTAAAAGAGCTTCATCTATCTCTCCTGTTTTTTCGTTAATAATCTTTTTTTTCATTACATGCCTCGTTTTGATATTATAGTCTAATGAGGACTCCTATGTCTTATATGCGAAAAAAAATCATAGTAATTTTATATTTTTTTGATGTTGTTGGAGAGGAAAACAATTATTGACTTTGTTACGATAATTATGTATAATTTAAACCTTGAAAGAGAACTGCTTCACCCATTCCAACCCCATTGAATGTGGACAGAACTTTTAGCGTTTTTCGCTTTCGCAGTCTCTTTCTTTTTTTATGCTTTTGGCACACTCGCCTTGATATCTTCCATAAAATCTTCCGGTATATTGTAACTTTTTATCATTTCATTAGCCATTGATAATTTCTTTTTCAGCATTTCATTTTCAGCTTTTAACATTTCTACCTTCTCTTCTGGACTAGTTATGAAATCTTTTGGAACTACTTCATTTTCAGCTTTTTGCGTCTCTTCTTCTGACAATATAAAGTCTTCTGCTATTGGCTCATTATGCTTTGAAAGCTCTTTTGCTATGAAATCAATCTTTTGCTCTTCAGTGGCATTTTTTAATACTGGAAACACCTTATGTACTTTTTCCCATTTTTTTGCGGGTGAAGACTCTTTTAGTGCCTTTAACTCTTTCGCTGCAAAATATAAGTTTTCATTTACTATCTGCTTATATTCTTTTGCAAGAGTTGGATCTATCATACTTTTTGAAATTTCACCAATTTTGCCTGCAACAGAGGTTGTTATATGCTCAAAATCTTTAATTAATTGCAGCTGATCTTCGTCATTTAGATTCATATCTTTTAAAATATCTTGAATTGTAATATTTTTGTTTTTTGAGTTTACCTCAGCTACATTCTTTGTGTTTATTACATTAAAGCTTCTAAGCAGCCCATCAGTATGGCAAACATCAAATATAGGAGACATCTCTAACTTGTTTGTCTTTTCATCAATCAGCAAAGAAAAATTATTTGCGTGGGTATCTAGGTTTCCTATGAGAATATTAAAGTAAAGTTGTTTTGCAAAGTCCATTTTTACTGATTTGTCAATTTTCAGCTTGTCCAGCTTCTCTGCGAAGTCTTTCACTATAAAATCAAATTGAGATTCTAATCCAAGAAAGTCTCCTACTGAATATTGTCTTTTTCCTTCATCAAATCTCTCTGATATTAAAATGTAGTCGCCAAATCCGTCATGAAGAATTGCATTTTCTGCTGTTTTTAATCCAGCCTCTTTTGCGATATATGAAAAAAAGTGTTCATTGGCATTCATTCCTTTATAAAATTTCTCATCAGCAAAGCCACTTTTGACAATTAGCTTTCCACCATTTTTTACATGCTTGAAGTTTTTCCCATCATAATCTAAAATTACTTTTTTATTATTTCCATCAAGTTCTGTTATTTCACTCTCCATATCTATAGCGAAGTCAATAATATCGTTTACCCATGGAATTTTTTCGTGATTATAGTTTGGAGTATATGAAGCCATGCTATGCCACCTTGTATTTTGTATTAAAATAGTTTGCCTCAAAGCGGATTAAAGACCATTGCCCCAGTTCATCATCAATCTCCAAGTTCATTATGCCTAGTAACTCTTTTGAAAGATGTTTATCTTTCACTAAAATCTGAGGAAAAGTTTTTTTGATTGCTTTGACTCCCTGTAAAGCTATATTTTTTGCTTTAAAGCTTAATCTGCCATCTTCATCTAGCTCTATTTTACCCTCTGGAATACCAAGAAAGTCATCCGATTTAATTAATACACTTTTTACATTTTTTGAGTTGTCTATCTCTTTCTCATAATCAAATTTTGTTTTTACTGTTGGCATTTTTATCCCTTTTTGTTTAATGTGTTTTTTACCCCTCTAAAAGAGAGGCTTATCTTTTATTTTGGAGAAAAAACATTTTCTGCTTCGTCATCAATTACTTCTATATTGTAGACACCCATATCCTCATCTTCTCCTGCTCCAAAGAATAAATCGTTGTAATCTTCCTCTGGTATGTCGAAAGTCATTTCCTCTGGTGTCTCGTCTATCACATCTGATGGCGCATCTTCTACGATTTCATGTTCTTCTACAATCGTTGCAGCAATCTCTTCTCTGACTTCTTTTGTCTCTTGGATTTTTTCTTCAACAACTTCTTGTTTTTCTTGCTGTTTTTCACCGTTCATCACCGCGTTGAAAATATCTGCTACATTTGTATTTTTTTCTGCTTGTTTTTCTTTTAGTACACGGGATACTTCTGGAATAATACTTTCAACTTCTTTCATCTCTGCAATAAAGTTATTTTTAGCATTATCTAGATTTTTGTTAATTTCGCTAAAGCTTCTTATTGCTTTTGCATCATACTCTTGCCCTCTGTGCTTGACTTTCACATCTTTTAAGAAAAGAGAATCTGTGACATTGTGCATGTTTAATTTGTTAAATGTCACTAGAGCTCCATCCATTCTGTTTTTTAGAGCTGACATATACAAGTTTGCTTCATTAATCTTAGGATGAAAATTAATAATATTTGATGTTATCTCTCTTTGCTCTTGCTTAGCTTTAACTACATATTCTTGAAATCTAGGCATCGTTTTTACCTCAGCCTCTACTTTTTCTTTCGCCCAATTCATTAATTCAAAGTTAGAGATGATTCCTTTTTGAATAGAGACCATGACCTTACCGTGTCTTGAACGCTCATCTTTAATTTTTGTTTTTGGTGTAAAGCTTATAAAATCTGCTTCCTCTGCATTCTTTGTGGTTGCAATCTCGTTAAGTTTTGCTAGAGCCACTTTTATCTCTTCTGAATATATTGATCCTATATAGTTCTTTTGTCTTGTTGTTGAAATTGCTAAAGTATTTACTTTTTGTGCAGCTTCGACAAGCGGAGCATATAGAGCATCTTTTTTTCCGAATACCTCTTTGAGTTTTGGTATTACGTCGCCAGAGACCATTGCATCACTTAGCTCTTTTTTGAATTCTAAAAGAGCTGTTGAAACACCTTTGTTAGTTTTAAACTCCAATGCTTCATCTATGATTTGGATGGCTTTTTCTACATGCCCTGCCACATCTACAGTTTTGGTTTTTACAACAGCTTCTCCATCTTTTGTTGTTGTGTACTCAAATGTACCACTGTTGTCAACTTTTTGGATGTCTTGAATTATATATCCCAACTTTTCTGGTATAGTTAACTTTCTATTGAGAAAGACAGCTTCCTCACTATCATGAATCATAGAAACCTCTGGTCTTGATACCATTTTAATATCCACACCTTCACCCATGTCTCTTTTTTTGATATCTTGATGAATGGTTGCTGTTGCTACTATACTCATATCATTATGTGCAGTAATTTTTGTGGCCATTCTATAAGAGAGCCCTCTTCCTGAGTTTATCAGTCTGTTGCTCCCCTTCGCT
>Ga0256843_1001171_pt1 | contig 21213 bp, 19 predicted proteins | sample AlvinellametaG_FD_191572 | JGI IMG/M metagenome (GOLD analysis project Ga0256843, IMG submission 191572) | Pompeii worm associated microbial communities from hydrothermal vent at the East Pacific Rise, Pacific Ocean - Alvinella | ecosystem: Host-associated > Annelida > Integument > Unclassified ... | reverse complement strand
GTATATACCATATTTTATATCCCTTTTGTTATGCAAAAAGTTACCTTTTCTGACCCGCATGCTTTTTTATACTACTGGAACCGTTACTATCTTTCTGCTCTAATGATGATACACCTTTTTGCGCTGGCACTTACACTTCAAACGCTCTATGCATTCATGCAAAAGTATCTCAGCCAAATACGTTTTTCTAAACTACTTTTGAGTCTTCTTTTTGTACTCATTTCTGCCTTTTCATTGCCTCTAAGTATGTACCACATCGTACTCACCGAACCCCATCAAAAAAATGCCGCCAAGCTTGTCCCATGGATGCAAAAACATGTGCACCATCACTTGGTTTCTGTAGTCTATGATTCTAGTGTTGTGTATAAACAAAATAAAGGGCATATTGGCACCAACCATATCAAATACCTTATCTCAAGACTTTTTTCAGTCTTTCACATCAATGCCAAAGAGTACCAAGCGGTTTCCCCTTCCCAAATAGACAACAATCTCAGTTTTCAGACTGACCTTTCTCAAAGAGACTATGTACTTTGTGTCGCAAAAAAGCCATGCCAATTACAAAATAACACGCTTCGCTATGTCGATACACTGATACTCCCTTTAAGATGGAGAGAGCACTTCTCCTTACATCAAGCTCCCCAAATCCAAAGTAGTGATCTAAACAACTCTTATGTCAACCAATGGAAACTCTATTTTGAACTTTACAAAGTCAGCCCTCGGTTGAAGCAGACCTTTGATTTTAATAAAAAGATGACCTTAAACAAACGTTCCCCTCTCTCTAAACAAGTACTCCGTCATGATTGGTACAATACCTACCAAGATACCGGTGCCTGGTCTTTGGGACTTCATCCTAAACTCACCTTTCCCTTCATTAAGAAAGACCCGCATGCGAGTTATAAGGTTGAGTTACGTTACTTTCTTTTTAATGCCACACCATCCTCCCCACGTACTCTTACCTTTAGTAGCCATGGGACCCTACTTAAAAAGCTGACAACAAAGGTGTCAAAAAGTGAGACCATCATACTTGACATTCCCAAAAACCTCCCTTCTCCACTTGAAATAGAGATGCAAATTGACAATTATGATTACAAAAAGAGTAAAGTACCTTATGGCATATTTATAGAGTACTACAAGATTATCAAAAATCCTCTGTAGTTTTTGTAGAAAAAACGAAAAACTTCATAAGCAAAAAAGCACTGGCTGTGTACACAATGGCTGAAAGCACTTGCGCAAGATAAGGGTTGGTCAAAGGCAACAGACGTTGTAAGACGATATAGTTTAATCCATATGCCACAGCTAAAACAAGAAAGAACATTACTATTTTCCTGCTTTTGTGTTCTCTGTCGTTAAAGGTATATTTACTGTTTAAAAAGTAAGAGAGTACTGCACCTATCCCATACCCTATGGCATTACTTTTTAGTGCATCTACACCCACAGACATAAGTAGTATGATGATGCCAAACCCTATGATCGTATTGGCTATACCAACAAGGTTATAGCGAAGGAACTCTTTAAACACTAAATCTCTTTGTCTATGATGTAGCGTGGTCTGCCTTTACTCTCTTGAAAACTCCGCCCCACATACTCACCGATGATACCAAGACTCATCACCTGAATCCCTCCGATGAAGTAGATAGAGACCATCGTAGATGCCCATCCCTGCACAGTATTACCCAACATAAATTTCTCTATCACTACCCATACGATACCCACCAAAGATAATAAAAAAAGTAAAAAACCCACTATTGTAATAATACGTAAAGGTCTAACAGAAAAAGAGGCTATCCCATCCAGTGCAAACAGTACCATCTTTTTAAAAGGATATTTCGTCTCCCCTGCAAAGCGTTCTGCACGTGTATAGTAGACATTACAAGAGCGAAACCCCAGCATCGGAACGATGCCTCGTAAAAAAAGATTAATCTCTTTAAACTCAGCAAGGGCATTTAAAGCTTTTGCACTCAAAAGCCTATAGTCTGCATGGTTTTGTACAGTCTCTATACCCATAAACTGTTGAAACCTATAAAAGAAGTTTGCAGAGTTTCGTTTCATTTTTGTGTCTGTACTTCTGTCTTCCCGAACCCCATACACCACTTCATAGCCCTCTTTATACTTATTGACAAAGTCTTTGACAAGGCTAATGTCATCTTGCAAGTCTGCATCCATCGAAATGAGTGCATCAGCATCTCCCTTACACTGCATAAGCCCTGCGATGAGCGCATTTTGGTGTCCAAAGTTTCGTGAAAGTTTTAGCCCTTTGACAAGAGGACTTTTTTCTTGACAAGAGGCTATAACAGACCAGGTGTTGTCACTACTGCCATCATCCACATAACAGATAAAACTCTCTTTGTCTATACTCCCCGATGCCACCATCTCTTGAAGCAGTGTTTGAAGTTGTCTGTTAAGCTCTTCTAAGCCCTCTTCTTCATTAAAGCAGGGAATCACAATACCTAGTTTCATGCTATGCCGTCCTTGTAACGTATATCTGTCATTATACTATGGAAACCTCTATATTTCATAGATTAAAACCACCATGCCGAAGACCATTTGAGATACTTCGTCACATAAGCACTCTCTACCACATACCCACTCAACACAGGATAAAAAGCCAAAAAGAGTCCAGCTACCACAAGCAAATAAGAGAGAAACACACCATATCCATAACGGCTCCACGATATCAAGTCTCTAAACATATAGACAATCGCCAACATGAGAAAAGGCACCGCGTAGTAGAAGTGGTAAATAAACATCAAACGTCCCACAAAAATATAAGGCAGGTACAGTCCTGCAAAAGCAGACAAAATCAGAACAGCTTCAAGGGTGGCTTTTTTAAACATCACAAATATCAGGTAAAACACTGCCACGATGCCCATCCAAAAAATAGCAGGGTTTCCAAACGCATTAATCGTACTTAACAGTTTCCCCTCATAATGCTTGTAGTACCCCATAGGCTTCATATCTAAAGGCCAACTCCACCACTGTGAGCTATAGGGATGTGTCTGTGTCATCGTAGAGTGATAATGAAACATATTGAGGTTATAGTTTATCACCGCCTGCAGTCCTCCAGAACGCTGATACATCTCAGGGAAGGTCAACAGGTATGCCATGCCTGCAACTAACACATAACTATAGGCTCCATAGAGCAACAACTTGGTAACACTAAAACGTTTCACAAGAAGGTGACGACTGAGCACAATATATAAAAGTACCAACACAAAGCCCAGCCCTGAAAAAATAGCAGACCACTTCACCGCAGATGCAAGCCCAAAAAAGAACCCACTGGCAAACAGTGCAATGAGTTTTTGCTTGCTTATAAACTGGTACAAAAACAGATAAGAGAGCAGTACAAAAAAGACCGAGAAGGTATCTATGTGTGCCATGCGTGCCTGTGCAAAATGCATAAACCCATAGGTCATTAAAAAGCCTGCACCTAACGCGTACAGTTTCTCTTTAAAGAGCAGCAAGGCAAAGTAGTAAAAAACAAAAATCATCAACCCGGCAACCAGCACATTACTCACACGCCAACCCAAGGGAGACATACCAAAGACTTTAATCCCGGGAATAATGAGTAGTTTCCCTAAGTAAGGGTGTGTATTTTCATACACTCGTAACCCATGCATAATCTCAAAGGCAGTACGCCCATGATAAATCTCATCAAAGTACATCCCTCCATAGTAACTGGTATCTAACTGCAAGTTCTGTTCATCATTGAGCTTAGGTAGACGACTTGTATAGTCTAACACCTTACCCCTAGACATAAAACGTACTTCATTGAGCATCATTTTATTTTTAGTCACCCTTAGCAAGACTTTAGAGGTGTGAATACCTGTTTTCACACAACGCCATCTAAACGAATAGGGATAACTGTTCGCATAGGTATAAAACTTCTGCCATCGTCCCTGCTTTTGGTACTCTAAAATAAAGTTCACATTGTTGTCGATGCCCACGTAGTAACACATCTTATCTACAGGTGTCGATGTCTTAAAGTCAAAGACAACAGGACTGTCCTGCTCAGATACTACCTCAAAACTTTGTGGCACCCCAGCAGTCCCCAAGCCCACAAAGGCATAGATATAAAAACTCCCCACTAAAACCATCCAAAGAGGGTAAGAAAAGAGTGTCTGTTTTGTCACACCTCTATAGGTATTCCAAGCAAGCAAAGCCACAAGTATAAAAGCAATCCCCAAATACCCCATACTTCTATTGGTATACACCCCTATAAAAAAGAGTAAAGGAGCTGTTAACAATATATGTAAAAACAGTGTTTGACTTACTTTCATTCCCATCCCACTTAGTCATTAAATTAAAGAGTTATTATAGCATATTGGTATATTTATCTTAAGATACCAAATATGCTATAATCTCCTCATGCAAAATACACAAGATGTGACAGCTACCCTTTCTGATGATATCAAATTTCTCATCACCTGCTGCAAAACAGAACTATCAGAAGACGATATCACTTTCATCATCCAATCCATTCAACATCCATCATTTAACATCCAACATTTATTATCCCTTGCCAATCAACACGGTATCCTCCCTCTTGTCTATAAAACGTTAAAAAATCTATCCAAAGAAAACGCATCACCTCGGTCACTGAGCTTGTCGAAGTGCACCCAATACTCAACCTTTAAGCAACTTCTCTCTGAACTAAAAGTAGCCTATACTAACATCGTCCAACGCAACATGCTCATGTCTGCCGAACTCATTCACATTATGAAGTTACTGGAAGACCATGGCATAGAGGCACTTGCATTTAAAGGTCCTACACTCTCTCAGATGGCATATGGAGATATTACACTAAGACAATATAGTGACCTAGATATTTTGGTAGAGGAAAAAGATCTTTATTGTGCTGCTAAACTTATTGTAAATCAAAATTATGAGCCCATGAACTCCATCGAGTTTTTAAAAAATAAAGCTAAACTACATGTAGAAAAGAATTATGAGTTTTATGATAAAAAACATGGTATCAAAGTTGAAATACATTGGCGTTTATTAAATGCTTCTTTTTGGAAAAAGTTTAAAGAGTATGATGTGTTTACCACACAACAATATACCAACATTAACCATACAACTATTCCAACACTTAACACAAAGATTTTACTTCTATATCTATGTAACCATGGGGCATCACATATGTGGGAACGCTTAGGGTGGATTGTAGATATTGATAGGCTAATAAAATCTGAAGGAGACTCCTTTAATTGGGTTGAAATTATGACACTCGCGTCTTCTCTTCAAAGTAGAATAACTTTGCTTCTTGGACTAGGGTTATCACAAGCACTTTTCAACACCAAACTACCAAGTGAAATAGAAAAGCAAGTCAATACACAAACTATCTCTAATCTTATTGCCTTTGTACTCGATACTCTCAATAGTAATCTCATTAATCAAGATTATACGTCATCTGAAAAGAACTTTAAAATCTTTCAATTTAACCTCGCATTACACGATTCATTCTCAAGCAAAACAAACTTCATTTTTCATACACTCTTTGGATATTCCGACAGAGATGTAATGATGGTAAACCTTCCTAAATCTCTTTATTTTCTCTACTACCCACTACGTATGATACGCATCATTAAAAAATATATTTTTAAAAATTAGACATTCTAAAAAAGTTTTGCATACTCTTTTGCTATGCCTTCCCAAACATAACGTCTTGTTGCTATTTCAAACATACTCTTTGCATTTTTAGTCAAAGTTTCATCTGTCATAGCTTCCACCAATGCTAATAAATCTAAAGCTGTATGAAAATACGATGCCTGATGTTCAGTAGTCTCTAAATTATATGGAACATCATAGGCAAATATAGGCAGTTCAAGATACATAGCTTCCACCAATGAGGGGTTGGTTCCACCTGCACTATGCCCATGCAAATACACAAAGCAGTTAGAGCGTATTTGGTCTAATATATTTTGATCATAAATAGGGTCAAGAAGATGAATATGCTTTACATCAACATATTTTTTACGAAGTTCTTTCCCATAATGACTATTATCCCAATTACCGATAATCACTAAAGGTAATTTTGTTTGCATAGACATAGCCTCGATGATAGAATGAATGTTATTTTCAGGTTCTATACGACATACCGTAAAAGCATACTGTCCATTTACAAATGGATACATGTTAGCAATATCCTGACTTAGAGGAACACGTCTCACATGATCTCCACCATAGGTAATAAGCGTACTTTCTTTGCCATATTCTTCCACAACATACTCTTTTATCACTTTGTTATCTGTTATGACAATATCTGCATAATTAACAGCTTGCTTCTCTGAAAACTTCAAAAACCATTTGGCATACTTATTCCATTTTTCACGTTTCCATTCTAAACCATCTATATTCGCCACAATTTTTTTTGAACTAAAAAATTTAACAAAAGGTAAAATAATACACCCTGAAACACCCAATACCAGTATCGTATCAGCATAACGATATGACTTCACGATAGACAAAATATCATAAGGTATACTCTGCACACCATTTGCATCTAAGTTTATATATTCTAGTTTAGCCCCATTATGTGTAGGAAGTTTCAGCTCATAACTTTTGGCACTACAGTAAACTGTTATATCATATTCACTTGAGAGATATTTTGTTAAGTACTCTGCTAAAGTTTCAAAACCACCATACTTTACAGGCAGTCCCACTGTTCCAATGATTGCTACTTTTTTATTCATTTATTATCTCCATAATGTTCTTTTCAAAAACATCTTCTTTAAAGTCTTCTACACGTTTTCTTGCTGCCGCAGACAAATCTTTACATATATTTTCATCAAGAGACAGTTTTTGTATCAACACTGCTACTTTTTCGATTTCATAAGATGAGACGAGATACCCTTCTTTACTATCTTCTACAATCTCAGCTGGTCCTCCAATAGGTGGTACGATAACAGGAATACCAAATGCCATCGCTTCAATGATAGTCAGTCCAAAGGTTTCTACCCATTCATCTATACGAGAGAGGTTCAAGAGTAGGCTTGTTTTTGCATAGAATGGTACAAGATCTGTTTGCCGTGCTTCCAGCGTGAGGTTTGGTGGTAAAGTGATATCTGTAAAATATTCATCTATTTCCGATTTTAGCGCATTAAGTACCAGTGTAAACCTTATATATCTTTGAGATTGACACAAATCTGCGATACTCACAAACTCATTCACGCCTTTATAGGCTTTTAGTGAACAAATCATCAAGACATTAAAGTTATTGTCTTTTAGAGGGCTGTACGTGTGTTGCATTGCTATAGTAGAAAAGTCATTGGGTAACGCATTATAAATGACTTCTTGAGGGATGTTATTAAAGGATTCTGCTTCTTCCAATGCTTTTGAAACAAAGATCACTTTTGAGGCTGTCTTTTGAACTATAAAACGTAAAAAATTCTTAAAACTTGCAGGGCTAAGTGAAGTTTCATGCACATGGTAATAGACAATTTTTTTCATAAGCTTCCCTGCCAAACCTGCACCAAAAGGAAGCATAGTATTGACATATAGAATTACATTTTCATTACGATACTGCAATAGCTTAAAAAAGAGAGTCAATTGCGAGATTATAAAAGTAATGAGGGTCAAGTACTTATTCTCAAATCGCTTATAAAAGTAATAGTGATGCTTCTCTGTCAAGCCTGTTAAAAACCCATCATCACTCTTGCCTGTATAGAGTTCTACTTCATACCCATTTTTTTGAACAGTATCTATAACTTGAGAGAGCACTTTAGGACTACCACTATAGTCATTAAGAAGGTGAATAAAGATAACTTTTTTACGATTCAAGATTTTCCTTTAATATCTTCGCAGGAACACCACCAATAACAACATTATCTACAAAGGATTTTGTTACAACTGCCCCAGCTGCTACAACACAATTATTACCTATGATCACACCATCAAGTATAGTTACTTTTGAACCTATCCAACAGTTAGAACCAACCTTTATTCCTTTTCTATTAACCCCTTGCTCTCTTATCAGCTTGTCATGGTTACTATAGTTATGGTTTTCAGGATGTGTACTAAAGTATTGACCGATGATAGTATCATCACCTATTTCTAATCCCCCTGCCCCACCTAGGTAAGAAAATTCTCCAATACCAACATTATTCCCTATCTTAATAAACTTCCCAAGATCGTAAAAAGTTGTGGAGATAATAACTTGAGAGAAGGAGCCAATATTGACATTATTGCCTATGCTTAATGGTTCTTTACCCAATGCATAAAACTTAACAAAATCACCTATATTGATATTATTGCCTAGCACTATATTTTTTTTATTGAAAAACTCAACAGACTTTCCAAGAAATACTTTTTTATTCCCCTTCGTAATGCTTAAGATTTTTATACTTCGCAACAAGGATACTATCTTTTTTAAAGTAAAAGAGAAAATCAATGATGAAGAAATCTGCTTATCAAAGGAGAATGTACTTCTCTTACTTTTTTGTACATAGTTTTCAATAACCTTTTTGAGCATTACAAAGCTCTCCTTATATAAATGTCTTCTATCCTTTTCATTGTTATCTCTTTGTCTATATTTTCTATAGAGATATATTGATCTTCATTGTTTTTTCCAAACTCATCAAAAAGTGTTTGATACTTCTCAGTCAAATCAACAATACTTTTTTCATCCATCTCTTGTTTTCTACTTAATATCACTTCTGGAGGAGCATAGAGAAATATATTCATATCTGGTTTAAAGACAAAGTGGTAGAAGAATTTAACAAAGTTACTTTCAAGGTTGATGTTTGTCCGTCTTGCATCATTGATGAAGTCAAAGTAGTAACGGTCATAAATGATGACTTTCCCTTTGAGTGTATACTTGAAGTAAATAACCCACTGTCCAAAAACATAATCCATCAAATAGTAGAAAAAACGAATGTATGAAGAAAGTTTTGATTTATTACTGCCTGTTCGGGGAAGCACTTCCATTGTCTTTTTTTCAGCCTCTTTTTTACCATGTTTGATGGCACTGAGTATTGGTAAAACAGAGGGACGATGTCTTAACTCTACGACTTCTTTACCATACTTAGTTTGAAGCAGTTCTGTAAACTCTCTTAGTATAGTTGTTTTTCCTGCCCCATCTACACCACTAAATGTGATGATCTTTACACCTTTACTTTTCAAAGACAACTCCTTTTTTACTAATGACATCATCTACGGCTTCTTCCCAAACATCCATCAACCAAAATACTTGTTCATGTAAATATTCCTGTTTTATATACTTACCCAAATAATACGTTATATTATATACCAAATAAAAAATGTAACTTTTGTTAAAGTCTATATTAAATTCACGTAGTAATATCTCTGTACTTTCCATCTTCATAAACTTTATTACTTCATCATTTATTACAGTGTAGTCAGCATATTTTATCATAACTTCAGACTGAAAGATAAAATGAAATAAATCATAAAATAAAGGCATCTCAAGTTGACTCAATTCCCAATCAAACAGATGAAGCACATGGTTTGCACGGTACATGTTCCAAGGGGTGAAATCACCATGTGCTATTGCTACTGTCATTGACTCATCATTCTCTTCAAGGAAAGTAGTAAGCCGTACTATGTTATATACCAACTTTTGTACTCTATTCTTTGCTAAAGTATTTACGATTTCATAATCTTCCAAAAGTGTATTGAGTATATTTTTACTTTCTTGCAAAACATCGATTTCGCTCCATCTTTTTTGAGTGAATGATATATTGTATAGTTCATAGAGTGCTTTAATATGAACATTAGATAGACGTGAGTCTTGCTGAAACTTTTTAGGCTTAATATTACTTAGCCCTATGGTATCTTCTTCACTATGACTTAAGAGTTCAGGAATGACCAACGCTTTAAAGCTATTTCTATTTAAGTACTGTAGTGTCTTGGCTTCATTATGTATGAGTGTTTTTGCTGACTCTGTCAATGCTATTTTTACAAACATAAAGAGTTCTTCACTGTTGTGTATTTCTATAACGGCTTTTCTATTTTCTCCCACCGTCCCTGTAAAGATAGAAAATCCTGTATAGTTACATGCTTGTAACATTTTCCCCAAACGGCTACTGTCCGATATATTGAGTTTAAGATTTCCAGATGCAACACGGTGAGACTGTTTTAGAAAAAAAGCAAGCTTGATTATACGGCTCAAAACCTTGGCACGAAAAGATGATGTACTGTAAAAATTCAAAAAAGTAGGCTCTTTTAGCGACTCAGGATAGACCCAACGTATCGTTCCGTCAGGGTTTGATATATATGCATACCTCTCTGTATTTTCATGATTGATAAAAGTATCTTGACCCATCAGTTTTTGTATGAGTATCTGGTCATCATGAGTGAGCATTTTTATCTCCATTATCCAGTATTTCTTGATAGATTTTTTTAAGAACCAAACCTTTAGCGTCCCAAGTATAATACTCTTCAAATCGTTGAACAGCATTATGTGATAATTTTGTATGTAGATCATGATCACTATATAATCGCTTCAGAGCATTGGAAAAAAGAACAATACTCTCATCATAACTTGAGTATGGTATTTTTATGCCTGCACTGTCACCGATAATCTCCCCTGGCCCATAATTATCAAAACAGACAACAGGCAAAGCATGGGACATTGCTTCAGCCACTACCATACCTGCACCCTCATGAGAAGGAAATAAAAAAATATTTGCATTGTGGTAAAATGAATCCATTTCATTTTTATCTATCCAACCTATAAACTCTATATTATTTTTAGCCTTTAGCTTCTTATGAATTGCCTGTAAATCATTCTTTAAAGGGCCCTTCCCAAGAATAGACAATTTAACATTGGTTCTATCATTAGTTGGCAATTGATTATAAAACTCTTCAAAAGCATACAAAGCCATATCAACACCTTTGAGAGGCACAAATCTTGCAGCAATGATAATATTAAATACTTTTGATTGTTTTGAATTGTTATTAACTATATTTTGACTGGCTACCTGACTCAATATTTTAAAGTTCTCAGGTTGAACTCTGAGCCTTTCTTGGACACTTCTATTGCCCCCCAATATCACATCACACCTTTTTTTACTCAACCATAAGAAAGGATCAACGTTCCATAAAAATAATTTAATAATCCATTTTATTCTGTCTTTTATATATTCTTTTCTACTATGGATATACTCTTTCGGTATTTTTTCATGGTGGTTAATAGGTCCCCACACTGTTGGTTTTCCCAATAACCATAAAAATGTAGGAAAGGCATCAGCATGAAAGTTTATATTATGTGCTATATCAAATTTCAATTTATGTTTTTTAACGAAAAGTGGCATAAACATTTGCCACAAATAAAAGTACAAAGAAGAGCCTCTTGCTCCTCGTTTCCAGAAACGAAGCCAATAAGGAAAATCATAATAGTGAAACTCTATATTTGACACATCAAAGTCATGCTCTCTTACATATTGTTCTATCGATTCTTGATTATTTTTTCGTGTAACAGCTTTGACTTTATGAAACCTTGCTATTTGCAACACAAAGTTCCATCCGGTTGCTGCTTCGGAACCTTTATATGGATTTATATCATAAGCGGTCATTAAAATTGTATTCATCAAATAGTACCTTCTGAGGAAATACTATTCAACTTAGTATCTTGAGTTTTAAAAGCTATGCAAGATATTATTTCATTCAATATTTCTACATGACTAATAGAAGTATTTTTTTCATAAAAAACATACATTGTAAAATTAGTTTGAATAGTAAATATTTTAAAGTAATTAAATACATTTTTTTTGTCTACAAATATAATATTTTTAGCAAAGGAATCTAAAGATTTATATATTTCTTTCTTCTCTTTAGGATTGAGGGTTACTTTAATAATACGACTATTCACCAAAGGTAGTCTAAGTATTATTTCCCTAAAAAAATGTGAAAACATAGGCATTAATTTAAAATTATGTAAAAAGACTTTCTGTTTAATATCGCTTGAGAGATCAAGAAGTAATGAATTATTTTTATTAATAGTTGCAGCATACAAATCATCTATCAAGCTCTTTTCTAAGTTTAACTTTATAAAAAAACTTTTAAATTCTTTTTCATACTCTTTAAAAACGGCTACTATTATATTCTCATACTTTTTATTTAATGTACCCGTTGAAAGATAAAAAGGGAAAAACATAAAAAAAGTCTCATCAAATTTAGAGGGAATATAAAATTGTTTATTTTTCTCTATCCTTACACTATTTAATGTAGAGGGAATATCTAAATAGCTTACTCCCTTATATATATATTTAAAAACAAAATCTATTTGCAAGGCTCTACTGTCTCCACCTTTATCTATATTATAAATAAAATAATTATTCACATACTGTCGTTTTGTAACACCAATAATATGAATCCCCTGAATACTTTTTATTATCTCAGCTATTTTCCCTAAGTGCTCTTCTGAAACTAAAAAATCTATATCACCTTTTTTTAAAACTGTTGGCAAAGTCTCGTAATTTCTCAAAATACAATACTTAATGTTATTTGTTTCCAACTCTGAAACTAAAGTGTTCAAAAATAATTCTAAAGTCATTTGGAAACTTTATTTTTTACTAGATTAAATACTCTTTTAAAGATTGCTTTCGGATCATATATAGTTGTCAATAACAAATACTTTAAAAGTGACAGATATTTATTTGACAGAAAAGAACTTCCTGCTTTTCTCATATAAAGTTTTGCTTTATCTTTTCTTCTTCTGTTATAATATCGCCATGAACTTTTCTTTTCATCCTCTAAGTATGCTTCAAATTGAAATTCTTGTTCATTCTTTTCTCGTTTAAAAAAGGAATCTTCTGCCCATCTTCTTCTATCTTGCATCAGTTGCCAATATTTATATGTATTGGCACTATCATGGAATCTATATTTCAGTAAAGACTCTTCAATAACCCCAATAGAATACTTTTGAACAAGTCTAAGTTCTAAATCCCAATCATCTGATGGATAATAAGATTGTCTATAACCACCTATTTGTTCAAAGATATCTTTTTTAATCATCATTGTTGAGTTAACCATACACCCATCTACCCAAGGGTCAAAATCTCTTAATACACTTTTGTTTTCAACCAATTTATCTAAGTTTGACCATTCCTTCTCTTCTGAAATTTTTGTTATATATGTAAATACACAATCATAACTTGATTCTTTAAGTGCTTTAATCTGTTTTTCTATTCTTTGAGGTTCACTCACATCATCTTGATCATTTCTAATAATATATTTTCCTATAGCTAATGAAAAAGCCTTATTTAGTGTAGCACACAAACCTATATTATCTTGTGATATATATTTAATTCTTCTATCAGTTAAAGATTTTATATATTCTTCTGAATTATCTGTACTACCATCATTTATTAAAATTAATTCAAAATTTTGATAAGTTTGATTGAGTATTCCCTCTACAGTTTCTTTTAAATAAGGCATTCCATTATAAATGGGAATTACTACAGATACTTCAATATTGTCTTGCATTATTTTCCTTTTTTAAAGATGTTTTAGATTTACTTACATGCTTTTCAAAATACTTATTTGTAAATAATAAAACTATACATAACCAAACTATTTGATTATTTATACCTTGCATAAAAATCAACATGAACCAAAATATATATCCCAAATAATCACCTTTTTTTAAAGTATTAGAAAAAGTGAAAATCATGAAAAGGGCAAAAGATAGGAAACCAAAATCCATCCATATTTGAAACATTCCTCCTCCAGTCCATCCCTCTGGAAGTCCAGGAACATAAAAACTTAGAATACTAGCTACATAGTCCACTCCATGTCCAAACCACCCATTTAAGCTAGTTAGATCTATCATCTGAGCCAATATTATCATGGGGATGATTCTATATGATCCACTACCATCAGCTTCAAAAATTGCTGTGGTATCTAAAGTCAGTGTTGCCATAAATAATTTATAAGTCCGTTCAAACGCAGTAATTCCCATCATATCTACAACCAATATAATAAGAGCAAAAACTATAAAAAGAGGAATCAGGTTTTTAAAACGGATGAACTTTAGAAGTACAACTGTAATGAATAAAAATGCCGTACCACTACCCATTGTTATCATAGTCCAAAGGAAGGAAAACCATATCCATTTGTCACTTTTGAAATCCAAATGAAAGTTATATTTTCTTTCCAGTACCAACTCTTTTGCAGTAATATACGAGTACATAAGTAGCCCCATAATTCTTGCACTGTGAGATGGTTCTGAAGTAAGTGAGTTTAGTTTCCATGGTTCTTCTGGGTGATAATTACTCACATTAAATATAGGTAGACCAGCTAAGACACAAAACTGCTGAATAAGTAACACAATAGCGTATGCATAAATCAAGTATTTCAATAATTTTTGATAATCTGTTATAGTAAATGTACTAACATGAAGCATATTTTTATAAGCCAAAAAAGTAAACCCAAACATAAGAGTATACATAACGGTTGACCATCTCATACTATCGGGGTGATTTAAAAGAGGTGATAATATAATACTTATCATAAACAATATTAACCAAATATCAGATTGATAATACTTTCTATAACTTATAAATAAAATAGGAGAGATACTCATTATTCCAATTAAAAATAAATTTCTCTGGTCTTCCCCTAATGCGATAGCTGGGGATATAGCTAACGAAATAATAATAATAGTTAAAAGATATGAAGATGAGAGTTTAATCGGTTTCATCATAAAATCCTTGCTTAACCTATAGACTTATATGCATTGACTAGTTGGTTAGAAATTGTTTCCATGGAAAAATGAGTACGTATATGTTCAGAAAGTTGTGGTTGAAAAGTTTCACCATCCAAAAAACTTTTAACAGCTTTACCTATCTCATCTATACTATATGGATTAACTATATGAGCCATACCATTATAATACTCTTTCGGTCCCCCCCAACTAGTCATCACAATATCACAACCTAATGCTGCTGCTTCTAAGGCGACAATACCTACACCTTCATTTGTACTGGGTAGAGCAAATACTTTAGCATGAGAATAAAGTGAAGTCATTTCTTCTTTTGATAAATAGCCTCGATATTCAATATTTTTGTTATCTCCAATCCAACTATTAAGTGTACTTAAGTCTTCTTCGTTATGTAATCTACCTCCAAGAATCAGCTTAAACTGATATTTTATAGCTGCTTGTATTAGACGTTTGACATTTTTTCTCTCATCCATTAGTAAACTAATATGTAAACAAAAGGGCTCTCTTTCAGAAACTTGTTCAGGTGGGGTGACATTATAAGAAAGAGGCACGACAATACAACAATCTTCACTAACGCCATATCCTTTAACCATATATTCTTTTTCAAATTCTGAACGAACAAAAAATAGTTTAATTTTATCTTTTATAGAAGACATTACATAATAAGGATTAGTTAAACCCAACTTAGCACTACCCCATCGTGTATATAACTTTAGCTTTCTGACACTGTAATGTGGATCTAATATTGGCGACACAACTATATTTGGATTAATTCTTACTAAACCATTGATAAGATCTCGCATATAAACACCATAGCCATAAAAATGAATTACATCAAAACTTTCCCAATCATTTTTCTGCCACATATCAACCAAAACTACTTCATGCCCTAGCTGTTCCAACCCAGTTTTCCAAGTCAATGCCTGACTGACAATACCGTTAGAAGGAGAAAGTACGGGTGAGGAAAGAATAAATGCTATTTTCATAATTGTCTCCTGACCTTATATCCAATTTTACTCATTTATCAACTCCATAGCTAACTCATCCCAACCTTTAACATTGATAGCAAATGAATTTTTATCAAAAATCAAAGCTTTTTCAATACACTCTTTAATACTATTCTCATCATTATACTCATAATAAAAAAAGTTTTCTCTATGGTGAGCAGGTATAACTGATGGAGCAATGATGGGAAGTTTACAGTAACTGTATTGTAGTACCTTAAGACTATCCGCAAACATATCAACATTAACAATATCACTTTTAAGTATATGTAATCCTATGGATGCAAACTTTACATAAGGTATTGTATCTTCAAAATTCATATATCCATAGTATATAACATTACTCCTATGTACTACTTTTTCAAAGTTTCCTATAATATGAAAGTAATGTTCTGGAAATAGTTTTGATGCAATATCTATATAACCTTGATCCAAATAAGCATTACCGACAAATACATGATTAATTTCATGTGTATATGGTGAAGGTATGGCATTATCATAAAGACTTTTTTCTATGCCATGAAAGTGTAATCTTGTATTAGACAATGATAATTTTGAAAACTTATCATACATTACTTTAGTTGGGACACTTACTAAATCAAACCGATGCAATATACTTCTTTCATATGATAGTATCAATTCTGAGACATTCATCGCTTCCATATCATCTGATACTCTATAAACCAATTTTGCTGTCGGATTTATTGATTTAACTTTATCAAAAAATAAAATAGACATGACACTTTCAAATATCACATATTCTGAAGACTGAATCTCTTTAATACTTGTATGACTTAACTTAAATAATCCTTTAGAAAGGAATTCAAATACTTTAGAGCCTCTAGATATAGGAGGACGCAATAAACTGAAATTGATAATAGATTTAACATCCTCAAACATTATTGGCTTAAATATATTTTTTTGAAAATATTTTTCATAAATTATATGCTCTTTTCTCAAAAAGGTAAGTGCACTAATGATAGAACTTATAAATACAACCTGAAACCCTTTCTCTTTAAGAGCTTTAGCTAAAAAATGAAATCCTGCTTTACGTTGAGAATTATAGTAATGTCCTGTCAAGAAACTAACTTTTTTCATTTTTTAGTCTCCTTATATTTTTTATAACTTTTGCTGGATTTCCTGCAATTACCAAATTATCTTCTTTAAAACTCTTAGTTACAACCGAACCTGCACCAACAACACAATAATTACCTAATTCTACACCCGGTAAAATTACTGCATTTGCACCTATCCATACATTATTCCCAATAATGATTGGTTTTTCTTTCACGGACTTATTATGATCAACTGTATTATGATTTGCACTTATTAATTTGATTCCCGGTGCAAATAAAAAATTTTTACCAATTTTTATACCATTAAGTGCTTGAAAATAGCAACTTCCACTAATGGCAAAACTAGAAAGTGTTGTAATATCGTTATTATACTCAATATTAGTTGCTGAAATTGTTGAAGTAAAGTTAACATTAAACTTTAATTTACTTTGTCTTCTAAAAATTGATTGAAAAATAAAATTAACAAACCATAAGCTGATACCAATTGTTTTTATTAATCTTATCTTAGAATATATAAAGTCATTTTGTTTGATTAAACTTTTTAGCATTTAAAGTACCTTTCTTATTTTTAAGAATAAATGGTAAAAAAATTTCATATATTGCCTTTAGCTAATTTATAATAATAAAGTAAAAAGAAAATATAGTTTAACGACATAAAAAATGTAAATACATATAGGAAAGTTATAAAATCATCAAAAAATGAAACTATCAGCATACTTGTAGTAAGTAAAAAAATATTAATAATTAATTCACTTCTTTGCCTCTCAAATATTATTAATAACCCACTTACGGTTGAACTAATAAATCTTATTAAAAATAAGGGAATTAACATCTCTGCATACTCTCCTGCGATTCTCCATTCTTCCCCAAATACAAAAGCAAATAAATCCTCAACGATAAAAAAAAGTAACCCAAAAGATGGGACACCTATAATTATAAGTTTTTTTACTGTTTTCTTAAAAGAGGAAATAGCTCGACCTGTTTGTTGCTTTTCTTTTGAAGCTTCTTGAAAAAACACTTGACCAATTGAATTTCCGATTAAACTCATTGGCATACTAAGGACTCTTTGCACTAAAGAATAAAATCCTAAAGTAGCTACACTAAAGAAGGAAGATATGAGTATATTTGCCAGACTCCCAGATAATGTGTTTGCCAAGGTAGCCCACATTGAAAACTTTGGAAAATCTTTATATTTTTTGGCAAGTGCTATTATCTTTACCTTTGAAATTCTACTGATAAGTATTCTATCTTTGATAATATTTTTAAGTAATTTCATATTGGCAAACATTTGAGACAGTATTTGTCCACTTATAAGTCCACTAACCCCATTTTGAATAAATCCAATGGAAAGTTGTACTGTTGCAGATACTAAAGATTTTATTATAGTAGCATTTGCAATATCTTTATATTTTTTTCTTCGAATATTAAAATAATTTAATAAATTAAATATGCCAGTAAAAAATACGGTTACGGGTATAAAGTAAAGCCAAAAACCTATCTCTTTATTATTTAAAAGTTCTGCCAAATTGTTATTAAATAAAAATATTATTATAAAAAGTATAAGTGCCAAAGAAGATGTTAAAATAAATCCTAAAGCAAATATATTAATAGCATCTTCATCTTTTTTTGGAAGCATAATAGCAAGTTCATATCTTCCACTTGCAATAGATGCAAATATGGAAGTAATGGCTACAAATAAAGCGAATAAACCAAAGTCTGCCGGCGTATATATTCTTGTCAAAATAGGGCTGATAGCTACAGGAATGGCTTGGGCTATAGTAGTCCCTGTCATCAATGTTAAAACATTACGAGAAAACTCTGATTTTGGTTTTAATTTATTTATCATATTGTCGTACTAATATAACCTATCTCATCATCACCTAAATATGGATTCATAGGCAAAGACATAATCTCCCTGGAAACTAATTCAGATATAGGGAAGTCACCCTTTTGATACCCAAGATAATCAAATGCTTCTTGTAAATGTAGTGGCATTGGATAGTGTACTGCAGTGGGAATGCCCTGTTCTTTTAACTTGACCTGTAATTCATCTCTATTTGAAACACGTACGGAGTACTGTGCCCATACTGAAGTTACCTTCTCATTTATAAAAGGTAAGACTAACGCTTTATTCTGTAATGCTTTTGTATATTTTTCTGCTACTTCTTGCCTAAGCGCTAAATCTTTTTTATAATGCTTCAACTTTACATCTACAATCGCACATTGTAAAGTATCCATACGGCCACCCATACCAATGTATTTGTGATGATATCTTTTAGATTGTCCATGCACTCTAAGAGATTTCATTTTTTGGGCTAAGGCATCATTATTGGTAAATACTGCACCTCCATCTCCAAAGCATCCAAGTGGTTTTGCAGGAAAGAATGAAGTGGTTGAAATATCACCTAGATTACTATCTGTTATACCCTTGTAAGTAGCACCAAATGACTGTGCACCATCAATGATGACCTTTAGATTATGTTTATCTGCAAGCAATTGAATAGCATCCAATTCAGCAGGTTGTCCGTAAAGACTCACGGGCATAATGGCTTTTGTTTTCTTTGTAATCTTCTCTTCTATTTTTGAAGCATCAATGTTATAGGTTTTTTCATCTATATCAACAAACACAGGTACGGCACCTAAAAAAGCGATAGTCTCTGCTGTAGCAATAAATGTAAAGGGGGTAGTAATAATCTCATCACCTGGCTTAATATCTAGTGCCATCATTGCTAAGAGAAGTGCATCTGTTCCTGAACTACAAGTGATGGCATGTTTCGCACCGGTAAACGTTTGCAAATTTTCTTCTAATGTTTTTACTTCTTCACCCATGATATAATTCGATTTATCTAATACAGCATGGATAGCTTCATCTATCTCTGTTTTATAAAGTTGATATTGGGATTGTAGTTTTGCGAAATCTATTTTCATACTGTCACCTTCAACATATTATCTATAAGTGTATACGTTGCAAACTCATCTTCTGCTTTATTATCTATAAGTACTAAGGTATTACCAGATATCCCAACCCAACCTATCTGTTTAGCTGGTACCCCTACCATTAATGCATAAGGCTTTACATCTTTATTGATGACAGCTCCACTTCCTATAAGTGCATACTCTCCGATAGTTACACCACAAATTATGGTGGCATTCGCACCTATAGAACATCCTTTTTTTAAGAATGTCTTTTTAAACTCTTCTTTTCTTTGTATGAACGCTCTAGGGTTTATCACATTGGTAAAGACCATAGAAGGCCCAAGAAAAACATCATCTTCTATCTCTACACCTTCATAGACCGAGACATTGTTTTGTACTTTTACACCATTGCCTATAGTGACTTTAGGTCCAACTACACAATTTTGTCCAAAGGAGCAATCACTTCCTATTTTTGTATGCGATAATATATGAGAGAAGTGCCATATCTTAGTATTGTCTCCAATATTCACATCATTATCAACAATGCTACTTTCATGTACAAAAAACTGTGCCATACTTATCCAAGTACTTTTTTACAAAAAGGGTGATATTCCCCTTTTAATCCAACAGCATCTAAATTTCTAATGGTGGATACAGTATTGATAGAGCCATAGGCTTCATCAAGTCCAAATCCATTTCCTTTGAGTATCTCTTCATATGAACGTGTGTGTAAATCTGTAAATCCTCCAGAGAATTCTATCTCTTCTCCATCTACAGTGATACTTCTATAGGTTCTTTGCCCTGCATCTCTAATCTCTTGTGGGATATAGTCATAGTTTACAGAAAGGAACCATTTTACATTTGCATGTTTAAGTTTGAAGGTACCTGCATTACAGTCAGGTGTTTTTACATTTACTATATTCTCTTCGACATCACCAAAGATCCAACAAAGCATATCGTAGAAGTGTACGCCAATATTAGAAGCAATACCCCCAGATTTTTCCTCTTTACCTTTCCAACTTTCAAAGTACCATTTCCCTCTTGACGTTAAGTATGTCAAATCAATACTATATATTTTATCTGGGTTAGATTCGAGTTCTTTAGTCACTTTTTCTTTAAGGGCTATAATAGAGGGGTGCAATCTTAATTGCAAGATGTTATAAACTTTCTTACCAGTCTCTTTTTCAATAATTTTTAGATCATCAATATCTTTTGGATTTAATACTAAAGGTTTTTCACAAATAGCATCTGCGCCATTTTGTAAAGTAACTCTTATATGACTTTTATGTAAATAATTTGGTGATGCAATAGAAATATAATCTACTTTACTCTTCTCATCTCTAGACAAAATAGTTAAAAAATCTTCAAATCTTTCAAGTTCAGTAAAAAAATCTGCTTGAGGAAAGTTACTATCCATAATCCCAATACCATCATACGGATCAAGTGCGGCAACCAGGTTATGCCCAGTCTCTTTTATTGCTTTCATATGTCTTGGTGCTATGTACCCTGCTGCGCCCATTAGTGCAAAATTTTT
>Ga0256843_1001170_pt1 | contig 21215 bp, 19 predicted proteins | sample AlvinellametaG_FD_191572 | JGI IMG/M metagenome (GOLD analysis project Ga0256843, IMG submission 191572) | Pompeii worm associated microbial communities from hydrothermal vent at the East Pacific Rise, Pacific Ocean - Alvinella | ecosystem: Host-associated > Annelida > Integument > Unclassified ... | reverse complement strand
AGTGAGGGCAATAGTAGCAATTTACAATAAGGTTGAAGAGATGATAAGTAAACGGTATGAACTTTTAAAGAGGAAAAGAGTTTTATATGTAGAAGATGATATTACATTGCAAAAAAATATCATAGAAACACTTGGGCACTTTTTTGAAAAGATTTTAGTAGCATCAGATGGAGATGATGCATATAGTATATATATAGAGAATCAAAATAAGATTGATTTAATAATTACAGATATAAATATGCCAAATACTGATGGAATTACTCTATCAAAAATGATTAGAGAGTTTGATAAAAAGATTCCAATTGTGATTATATCTGCATATACAAATACAGACTATCTACTAGACTCTATAGATTTAAATATTATAAAATATATTACAAAACCATTTACCACAAAAAAGATTATTGAACTAATGGATAAGTTAATAGAGTATTTTGGTATAGATGGGCATATTTTAATTTCAGATAATATTGAACTAGATTATGAGTTGGGGGAGTTGATAGTAGATCATAAAAGGATATCTCTAACAAGAAAAGAGAAGATATTTTTAAAACTTTTATCTGAAAATAGTATAGTAACTTATGATGTAATGTATGAACAGATGTGGGATTTTGATAAATCTCCTAGTGCAGACGCAGTAAAATCTTTTATTAGGAAATTAAAAAGAAAAATACCTTATGATATTATAAAAAATAAACATAGTGTAGGTTACTATTTAGATATTAAATCTATTTCTACTCATAGTTAATCTTTTAATATATGTCCTCTATTTTTTAAGAGGTAGGTAGTAGTAATAGGTGAGAAGAACTCTAAGGCTCTATTTGAGTCTATAATTTTATCTTTTTCTCCTAGGAATATTTCAATTACTATACCTCTTCTTTTTAACTCTTGTAATTTTTGAGGTTCCCATTTATATTTTAGCAAATACTCCAACTCTTTGATATCTCCCTCTTTTAAATATTTTTTTAGGTTAATATTTGATGGATATGCCACATTTTCTAAAAAATTTTTTATATAGACCTCTTTATTTAGTTTGAAATATCTAAGTTGTGTCTTTATAAAGACCTTAGATTTATTTTGAAAAAATGCAGGAGAGAGGAGTATTAACCTATCTACTCTACTTTCATTACTTATAGCATACTCAAAAGCTTTAATTGCTCCGTAGCTAAATCCAGCTATGCTAAATTTGGAATCTACTAAAAATTCTTTAAAAAGCTCTTTTTCTCCATTTAATGAGAATCCCGAAAAAAATTTCATCTAAAATGCCTCATCAATAATTTTTTTTGTCTCTTCTGGTGTTATAGTCTCATTTTCTAATAGATACTCTTTTGTTTTTTCTACAGCTCTTTCTAATTTTGATAAAATTGCTTTTACCTCTTTTAGAGACTCTTGTAATATCTTTTCTGCACTTAAATTTGGAGAGAAAAACTCATCTACCATTACAAACTCTTCAATAATTTTTCTACTTAAAATTTTTGCTCTATTAATATCATCTTTTGCATTTGTAAATAACTCTCCATTATATGCTTTTTGTGTTGCAACTCTTCCTGCAAGTAAAACTTTTATTTCATTTTTTAGGGTTGTTTTTGAGACTATTTCGTTGTAGTGTGGTATAAAATTTGATGATAATAGACCAATTTTTTCAAAATTTACCTCTAACCAGATAGCCATGACTGCTTTTGCTCCTTGATAGAGTGCTTGTATTTGCTTCTCTTTTTTGGTAAAGGTTTTCATTTTATGTTTACCAAGTAGAACTTTATCTTTTATTGCTTCTATATCACTATCTTCTATTATTTTTTTGTTATGTTTTAGAGCATAAAGAGCTGCTTCATTTACCAATGTCTCAAGAGCTGCTGTGCTAAAGCCTATTGTAAGGTGTGCAACTTTTTGAATATCTATTGAGTGTTTTTTATCTCTTAGGTATAGTTTTAGAGTGCTAACCCTCTCTTTAAAATCAGGAAGCGGGATATGGATTCTTCTATCAAATCTTCCAGCCCTAAGCAGAGCATCATCTAATACCTCAATTTTATTTGTAGCAGCAATTACAATAACTCCAGAACTCTCCTCAAAACCGTCCATCTCGGTTAAGAGCTGGTTTAGAGTAGCCTCTCTTTCATCATTACTAAAGCTTCCCCTTTTTTTTCCTACAGCATCTATCTCATCTATAAATATTATAGATGGGGCTAGCTGTTTTGCTCTAGTAAATAGTTCATTTACTCTCTTTGCACCCATTCCAACATATATATGCACAAATGAAGCTGCACTTTGATAGAAAAAAGGCACATCTGCCTCTCCTGCTACAGCTTTTGCAATAAGAGTTTTTCCTACCCCTGGTGGACCTACTAAGAGCACACCTTTTGGGAGTCTAATATCAAAATCTCTATATTTTTGAGGATTTTTTAAAAAGTCTATAATCTCTTCTAACTCCTCTTTTACATCATCAATACCTGCTACATTTGAGAAGTTTATAGTTGGAATTTGAGGAACTATATTTTGTTCTAATGAGCTTAGCTTATTATTGTTTAGCTCTTTTTGTTCTTCTATAATATACTCTTGTCGTCTTTGGCTCTTTCTAATATTATATAGTATGTAGATTGTAAATATGACTATAAATATAAATAGAAATGTATTTAGACTATCTTCATTATTTTCTTTATAATAGACAACTGTTTTATCAAATAGTTTATTTAAGTCTATTGCCTCTTTTGCTATCTTATAGACTTTATTATCTGTATATATATATACATAAGGTTCATCTACAAAAGCTTTTTTTATCTCTTTTGTCTCTAAAATCTTTGAGATGCTTTTTTTATCTACAATTTGACTATTGTCTCTGAGCATTGAGAATATAATAATAAAGAGTAGAATAGTTGAGCTTATTAAAATAAGTTTTCCATTCTTATTTAAAGATTGCCACATTTGTTTCCCCTTTTGTGTAGGCTTTTTCTATCTCTACCCAGCTATTTAATATATTAATAGGGCTTTTAATTTCAACTCTATTAAAATATTGGTCATATCCAAAATAGCTATTATTTATGTGTTTTTCTACCAATACATTTAAATTTTTATTGTGGCTTTTTAAAAAATCTATATGCTTGTTTGTAATAATTGATATTAACTCTTTATATCTTCTCTTTGCTATATCTCCTCTTACAATCTCTTTCATAGTTGCCGATTTTGTATTGTCTCTTTTTGAGTATGTAAAGGCGTGAATATGTGTAAGAGGTAACTCTTCTATTCTCTTTATAGCTTCTCTCCAGCACTTTTCATCTTCTTGCGGGTGTCCTACAATAAAATCTGTTCCAATTGCAAATCCAAAATTGCTAATCTCTTCTAATAGTTTTTTATCCTCTTTAAATGAGTTTCTTCTATTCATAACTTCTAGCATCTTATCGCTTGTGTGTTGGAGTGCTATGTGGATATGTTTTGCCATAAATGGTTCTTTTAGAAGCTCTTTTAATTCATCATCAATTTGAATTGGCTCTAAGCTCCCAATTCTAACTCTTCTAACTCCTCTAATTTGAGATATCTTTTTTATAAGTTTTGCAATTGATGAGCCAATATCTTTTCCATAGCTTCCAACATTTGTTCCAGTTAAGACAAATTCCCCAAATCCATTTGAGGCTAATTTTTGAATTTGGGTTAATATATTTTCTTCTCTATGGCTTCTAGCTTTTCCTCTTACTGATGGAATAATACAGTATGAACATTCAAAATCGCACCCCTCTTGAATCTTTATAAAAGCTCTGCTCTTTCCTACAAACTCCTCTACAATAGTAGTATCTATATGATTTAGATCTCCTATTTGAAAAAAGGGTTTATCTCTTTTTAGTATTGAGTTTATCTTCTCTTTTTCAGAATGTCCAAATACTCCAAATACTCTTTTTTTTTCGAAAAGTTCTTCTCCTTTTGAGTGTGCTCCACAACCAGCTAATACTATTTTGCTATTTGGTTTTCTTTTTTCTACTCTATTTATATATCCTCTAACAGAGCTATCTGCTCCATTTGTAACGGTGCAGGAGTTTATTACAATTATATCTGCATTTTCTTCATTCATTGTAACTTCGAAATCTTTTAATTTTGATATCATTATTTGAGTATCAAATTGGTTTGTCCTACAACCAAAAGTTTTAAAATAAACCTTTTTCATTTTTTATTAAAAATCCTTTTTAGGTGAAATTATCTTCTTCTAGGCTTTTAAGTTCCTTAGGTGCTGGTCTATTTGTATATATAGATTGAGTAGGGAATGCGATGTTGATATTTTTTTCTTCTCTAATTCTATTTAATATCTCCATAGATATTGTGCTTCTAAGGGTTAGAGTTGCAAAGGCATTTGTTAAATACCATACAGATATTTTGACTCCATAAGTTTCAAAAAAAGCAAATACTCTAGGCTCTACTGCAGTATTTCTCATATTATATTTGCTTCTTAATTTATTTAACTGTTTTCTTGTCATATCTGTGTAACCTTTTGAGTATTTTCTAGCTATCTCTTTTGCAATACTTTGAGCCTTGCTTATATCTGAATCAAATGTTATTACAAAATCTATCCCATCCCATACAGTTTTTATTCCTGCATGAGAGTAGTTTGCAATCATCTCTGTAAATATATAGTTATTTGGAACAAATATGATTCTTCCAGCTCTTCTATTTACATTATAGGTTGTAAGTGTTACATCTTCATGTATTGTCATTCTAAGTATTGAAATATCAACAATATCTCCTACATACTCTTTCCCATCTTTTAAAAATTTTACTCTATCTCCTACATGCAAAGATCCAGAAAATATAATTACCATCCAGCCCATTATATTCATAAACCAGTCTTTAAGGGCAATTGCAATACCAGCTGATGCAAAGCTTAAAATTGTTACAAGATGACTTACATTCTCTAGATATGAGAAGAGTAGAATTATAGTTACAATTGTAATAAATGTAAAGTTTAAAGCTTTATTTGTAGTATAAAATAGCTCATTTTCAGACATATATTTTCTAACTAAATATTTTATAAGTAGAAATCCCAGTAATAAAAATAGAATAGTTGATGCAATAATAATTGCTTTTTCTATCTGTTTGGATATGTCTGCTTTTATATTTAGGTCTAATTCAGAGATTTTTCTATCTAAGGCACTTTTACTTGTTTTAAATATTTCTAGTGTCTGTTTATATATTTTTAGCTGTTTTTTGGTTTTTTCTAAATCTTCTACATATTTATCTTCTGTAATATTTAGATCTCTATTATATTTTATAAAATCTGTAAGTATTGCCTCTTTCTCTTTTAGCTTTTTTACTGTCTTTTTTAGAGATAAAAATCTAGCATTATAATCTTCTCCTACAGCTTTTATATGTTTTTTAAATGAGATTGCCTTTATTAAATCTAGTGGGCTTCTAACTAGTGGAACTTCTCCAATCTCATCTGGTTTTAGTAGCTCTTTGAAAGGATTTTCTTCATACTCTTTTAGTTGAGCAAGTTTTGCTTCTGTTATTTTTAAATCCTCTTTATACTTTTTTAGAGCCTTCTCCTCTTTTTGAGTTAATTTTCTTTTTCTCCTCTTTTTTTTTTCTAAATATTTTATTCTTTTATTTAGCTCTGTAGCCATAAATTGTAGATGTTGATAGGTTTCATAGTTTGAGTAAACTTTAGTCCAGATATTATTTTCGTTTAAATATTTTTCTAATTCATCTAGTTGTGTTAGAAATTGTTGTCTTTTTGTATATATCTCTTGGCTTTTTTCCGTTATAGTAGAGTTTATATCTGTTATTTTTTTTTCTGTAGTTTGATTTGTTATGGTTGGTTTTAATTCAGATATAAGTTTGGTTACTTTACTAGTTATATTAAACTCTCCAAAGAGAAGGAGAGTATTAGTTAATATTAAAAGAACTATTTTCATTATGTTTTCTCCCCCACATATTCATTTAGTATATCTTTAACTAACTTCTCATCGATATTATCCAATATTTTAAATGCTCCAATACCATTTGGTAGAATAAATTTAATTTTATTATTACTACTTTTTTTATCCAAAAAGAATTTGTTATAGAAGCTATCTATATCTTTTATATTATATTTTGTTGGAAGATTATACTTTTTTAATAACTCTTCTACTCTTTTTATCTCATCTTCTGATATTAGATTTAATTTAAGAGCTAATCTATTTGCCATGACTATTCCAATGGCAACTGCTTCTCCATGTAGATACTTTTTATAGTCTGTCTCATTTTCTATTACATGGGCAAAAGTATGACCATAATTTAATACAGATCTAATTCCAGACTCTCTCTCATCTTGATTTACGACATTAGCTTTTATTTTTACAGAGTTAGCAATTGCTTTTTTTAGATTTTCTCTATCATTTAAACTATTTTTTTCTAAGAATTCAAAAAAGTCTCTATCAAACATAACTGCCATTTTGATAATTTCAGCAACTCCAGCACTAAATTCCCTTTTAGGGAGTGTATTTAGAAAATCTATATCTATATATACAGCTTTTGGTTGATAGAATGAGCCAATTAAATTTTTTCCAAATTTATTATTGACTCCAGTCTTTCCACCAACGCTAGAGTCAACTTGTGCTAAGAGTGTGGTTGGAATTTGTATAAAATCTATTCCTCTTTGATAGATGCTAGCACAAAATCCGCTTATATCTCCAATCACACCTCCTCCAAAGGCAATAATTAGAGATTTCCTATCTAATTTTTTTATAAAAAGTTCATCTAATATGGACTCTACTGTTTTTAGATTTTTATACTCTTCTCCATCTGGGATTGTAACCACATATAACTCTTTTGCAGTTATATTTTTTAGTAATTTATTTAAGTGCAGTTTTGATATAGTAGGATTTGTAATAACTGCTACTTTTGTTTTAAATTCTAGTTTTGGTAATTCTCTTATATATATATTATATTTGGTAGATTTACTATTTTCTAGCTCTATTGGAATGATCATATCTCTTCCTATTTTAAATTGAAATTGAAATATTTTATCTTAAAGTAACTTAATGGGGTTGTAAAATATTTAATCTTCAATAGGAATTAAAAGTTTAGGGTGCTTTTTGATACTTAAAAAATATTTTGAGAAATTTTTTGAGAAGAAATTTAAAATAGGTGTTTCAAGAATTGATTTACTAAATGGTGCAATGTGCAATATTGAATTTTTCTCTTTTAATTCTCTAATTGGATTTACTTTTTTCTCTTCTATCTCAATAGATAATCCATATAGACTAGAGAGTGTCTCATAGTGTTCTATAATATTTTTTTTCTCTAAAAATTCACCCTCAGGGTCAAAGTTACAAAGTTTTAATTTTATTCCAAGTGTTTCAGATAGATCAAAAAGGGCAGATGAGATTGATTCCATCTCTAACTCATCACCCATTAAGACTACAGCTGTTGATATATTATATATAGAGTTTTCTCCAAATATATATATTGCCTTTTTCTGTTTATATAGCATCTTTTTAAACTTTTTCTTAAAGAGAGTGTTGTTAATTAAAACCAATCCTATATCGTAATTTTTTATCTCCTCTTCAATTATATTTAAGTAGTTTTTTTTATCTTTTATATATAGAAGTTCAATATAGTCTGTTTCAAATTTTTTTATCTCTTTTAGTATAGATTTTTTACAATATCCTTGTATTACAATATAGAGTTTACTCTTTGTGAACTTATTACTTAAAAAGACAGCTTCGTTTATTTCTATTAATATATCCTCTTTATCTTTATCATTGTCTTTGTCTGTTGTGTCTAAAATGAGATATAGGTTTCTTCCAAATGGTTCGGGAAATAGTCCCTTTCTTTTTGTAATTCTCTTATAAATCTCTTCTAGGACAATTGGGTTTCCAATAATTATTAACTTATCATTTGGTTTTATCATTGTAGCAGGAGTTGGGAATATCTGTTTATTATCTCTATATATTGCTACAACTCTCCATCTACTATCTGTAAGAGAGCCTACATGACGATATGCATACGGGCTTCCAAAAGAGACTAAAACTTCCATAATCTCACCCTCTCCTAAGCCTATATTTTTGGCAATTACGGGGACATTTGGAAGTTCCTCATACAAAGCATTAGCAATTTGTTCTTCTATTTGTATAATTTTTGTATATTCATCTTTTATTGGGAGTTCTCCCCAGTTGCTTACTATTACGATTCTTATTTTTGGGAGTATTAATTTTACATTTTTATATGAAAATAGAGTTTCATCTCTATTTTCCATAACAATAAACACTTTTGTAAACTCTATATTGGATATTATATTTTTTAGTTTCAAAAAACTTGTTGGATCTTCAATATAAATAGATATATTAGTTGTAATATTTAGAGACTCTATTATCTCTTTATCTTTATGTTTGCATACTATATGATAGAAATTGTTATCGATACGACTTTTTCTAAGTCTTTTTATAAAATGTTTTGCTATTTGTCCATTTGCTAAGATTAATACATTTTGCATATTTTATCTTTTTGGTATAATTACTATTTTTTATTAAAGGGTATTATATCACAATGGATTTTCAAATAGATAAAATAGATAAAAATGCTAGAGCAACAACAATAAAAACAGCACACTCAACGATAAAAACACCAGTATTTATGCCAGTTGGGACAGTTGGTGCAGTCAAAGCACTAGATAGTCTAGATTTAAATAGCTTTTTAGAGCCAGAGATTATTTTAGCAAATACTTATCACCTATACTTAAGACCAAATGATGAGGTTATAAGAGATTTAGGGGGACTTCATAACTTTACAAATTTTCATAAGAGTTTTTTAACCGATAGTGGAGGATTTCAAGCATTTTCTCTCTCTGATAATGTAAAGATTAGTGATAAGGGTATTTTATTTAGAAGCCATATTGATGGAAGTAAACACCTTTTTACTCCAGAGAAAGTCTTAGATATTCAATATAATTTAAACTCTGATATTATGATGATATTAGATGATTTAGTGGCACTTCCAGCTTCTAAAGAGAGAATTAAATATAGTATAGATAGAACCACTAAGTGGGCAAAAGAGTCAATTGAGTATCATAGAGAAAATCAAAAAAGAGGAGTGGGAATAGATCAAAACATATTTGCAATTATTCAAGGTGGAATCGATAGGGAGTTTAGAAAAATTAGTGCAAATGAACTGTGTGAGTTGGATTTTGATGGATTTGCAATTGGTGGACTTAGTGTTGGAGAATCAAATTCTGATATGTATGATACAGTAGAGTGGACAACTAATTTTATGCCAATAGATAAACCAAGATATTTAATGGGGGTTGGGACTCCAGAAGATTTAGTTGAGAATGTAGCAAGAGGGATTGATATGTTTGATTGTGTGATGCCTACTAGGAATGCTAGAAATGGAACTCTTTTTACTACATTTGGAAGATTAAATATAAAAGCTGGAAGATATAGAAGAGATGAGAGTCCAATTGATAGAGATTGTAGCTGTATGGTTTGTCAAAACTACTCCAGAGCATATCTAAATCATCTAATTAGAGCAAAAGAGATAACCTATTTTAGATTGGCAACTATTCATAACTTGCACTACTATTTAACTCTTATGCAACAGATGAGAGAGGCAATCTTAGAGTCTAGATTTAAGGAATTTCGAGAGGAGTTTTATAGGAAAAGAGATAAATAGAAATATAAAAGTTTTTAGACTAGCTAAATTTTTTACTTTTTTAAATAAAGTAAAAAGTAGCAGAAGTCATAAAGTAAGAGATTTAAATATAAATCCTTGATATATTATATCAATGTAGTTTTAAGAAGATTAAAGAGAGAATAGAGACTCTTTAGTTTCTATCCTCTATTGAATATTGCAATATAAGCTAATTCCTTAGATTTGTCATGAAAGATAATTTCTGGATTATACTCTTTTAAAAATCTAGCCAAGTCTTTTGCTGTTTTACACCCATACTCAATTGCCAATTTTAAGATATTATTTTTGTGCTCTATTCTCATGATTTATCCTTTTTTAAGTTTCTTATATTCTTAATTAATTTCTAATTTAATTATAGAGTATAAGCTATAATTTTTTACTTAAAAAATTATAAAAGGATAAATCTAATTAAAAAATTTATTTAAGATTAAATAAGTAACAATATATTTAAATAATATAAAATAATTTAGTCTATTTTTTACCAAATTTTATTGATTCTACTGCCTCTTTTAGATTATCTTGTCTCATAAAATGTTCTCCTATTAAAAAAGCATCTGCACCAATTTTACTAAGCTCTTTTATAGTTTCGTGGGAGTTAATACCACTCTCTGCTACAATAATTTTTCCATTTGGAATAAGTGGTATTAGCTTTTCTGAGAGGGATAGATCTACTCTAAAGGTCTCTAAATCCCTATGATTAATGCCAATAATATTAGCACCTGCAAAAATTGCTTTTACTAAATCTAGTTTATCATGTATTTCAACTAAAGCCTCCATACCTAGATGATGAGTATATGATACTAACTCTTTTAACTCTTTTCTTGAGAGTGCCTTTGCAATTAAAAGCACAAAATCTGCACCATATACTAAAGCTTCAACTAGTTGATACTTATCTATAATAAAATCTTTTCGAAGAAGAGGAATAGATGTATATCGTCTAACCATTCCTAAAAACTCTTTATCACCTTTGAAGTAGTGTGGTTCTGTTAAAATAGAGAGAGCATCAGCTCCACCTTTTTCATACTCTTGGGCTATTACTACTGGTTCAAAATTTTTTCTAATTAGCCCTTTACTAGGGCTAGCCTTTTTTATCTCTGCAATAATTCTATATGGGTTATCTTCTGTTGCTTTTAATGCTTTTATTACATCTTTTGGTGTAAATGGATTATAGGCTAGAGAACGTCCTAGCCACTCTAATGGATACTCTTTTTTTCTTTTTTCTAAGTCTGCTTTTGTTTTTTTTATAATTTCGTCTAAAATTGTTGCCAAATTTTTGCTCCTTATTTATTACATTTTTGGATTGCTCTCCAGTGTGTAGCAATCTCCTCCTCTTCTAAACCTTCCATATCTACAACTCTTTTCATAACTCTATATGCATCTTTACACATATTTAGTTTATAGTAACCCCAAGCTAAAGAGTCTAGATAGTAACTGTTGTCTGGTTGATATTTTAGTGCCTCTTTTATTAATTCTACACCTCTTTTAGGATCTATATTTTTATCTATTAGTGTGTATCCGTAGTAGTTTAGATATACACTATCTTTTGCCCCTTGACTAAGAGCATTTTCAAACTTTTCTATAAACTCATTTAGCATCTTAGGGTCATCTTTATTTGTAGAAGCTTCATATAGAGCCATTGCAGACTCTGCCAACCATCGAGGTTTTTTAGTTTTTTTATAGAGCCTATTTGCTATTTTTAGAGCATTTTTATAATCTTTTTTAGCCAAATAGACTTCATATAGAAGTTCATCATTTTTATATTGATGTTTTAAAAAATATATTGCCTTATCAAACTCTTTTGTATATATATATGCTTCTATTAGTTTTATAGCATATATCTCTATTTTTGTTTTCTCATATAGTGCTTTATATATTTTTATTAGAGGTTTTATTTCTTGAGTTTTAGAGTATATCTCTAATAACTGATTACAAACTTTAGGAGAGCATCCAAATTTTTTTCTGTGCTCTTCTAGCCTTCTCTTTGCTTCATCTATGTTATTTAAGAAATTTGCATATAGGGTTGTAATTTTTAGCAATATATCCTCATTATAGCTTTTTTTATAAGCTTTATCTAAGAGTTCAATTGCTCTTTTATATTCACCATCTAATATGTATGGGCTAGCAGATAGTTCATAATCTATTGGCATTTTAGATATTTTTAAGAGCTCATTTGCTATTTTTTTGCCGTTTTCTATATCTCTATTATTTATGTAAAACGATAGTAGTAATCTCTTATATTGAATATTTTTAGGATTTTTTTCTACTAGCTCTTTTAATTTATCAATATTTGGTGACTCTATTCCAGCATAAAGAGCTGTTGTTAATTCTCTTATTAGGTATGCTATACCTTTAGTTTTTTTATATAAAAGATTGTAGAAGTAGTGGCTTTTTTTATATTGCCCCTCTGTTTCATAGAATATAGCTTGTATAAGTAGATCATCTTCATTGGTATTTTCTGCCGTATTTGTTTGTAAATATTTTATATTTGATAGTATATTACTATTGTTTTGATTTAGAGATTTTTCCTCTTCTTTAAAGTTATCTTGTGAAACTATATATGATTTTGGTGAGAAGCTACACCCATTTAATATTACTATAAAAAGCAGTATTTGTTTTATATTACTCCAAGACACTCTTTTTTGACCTCCTCTTTATTATTTTTAAAAATTTCCCAAAATGGATATTTTTGACACTGGGTTGGTCTTACTTCATATATATTGCAACCCTTTGAGTCTGTGTTAAAAAATATACATGCATAGTTATTTTTATCTATCTTAATCTCTCTTAGAGAGTATCTTCTATTTACTCTTTTTAGGTATTTATTTGAAAACTCTTCTATAGTCATATTTAAAAAATTAGCTATATTTTTTATCTCATGATATTTTACCCATATATAGCCACTCTCTCCTATGCAACAAGCCCCTCCGCACTCAAAACATGCTAGGGGGTTAAATTTGTATTCAAATCCCTCTTTTTCTATTAAGTTTTGTTCTAACATAAAAATTCTATATCTCCTTTTATTGTATGTGTTGAGGCATTTAAAAAAGCCTCTTTAGCCTCCTTTGTGTATTGGCTATTTTTATCAAATACTACTAGAGGAGGTTTAATATCTAACATAGATTTTGAGTTTAATCTAGCTTTTATCATTACAAGTTTTGAGCTTCTATCTATTTTGGAGTGGACAAATCTTAGAACCTCTGGATTGATTTTGTATTTTATTAAAAAGTATAGTATATTATCTATCTGTTTTGCATCATAACAGAATATTAAATTTCCTCTCGCTTTTAAAAGCTCTTTAGATTTTCTTATAAATTCTTCTAGTGGTAGATGATGAGAATATCTTGCTATATTTATCTCTTTTATACTACTTTGAGTAACGTTGCTACTTTTATAAAATGGTGGATTTGAGACTATAAAATCAAATTTTGTATCTATTTTTAAATTTAAGAAATCCTCTTCATAAATATTTTTTATATTTAATCTATTTATATTGAAGTTTATCTTTGCATATTCCAACATTTTTTTCTGTTTATCTATAATATATGTATCTATTTTAAAGTCTCTAGTTAATAGACTAGATATTACTCCAACTCCACAACCTACATCTAATAGCGTCCCTTTTGGTTTGAATTCTCTAATAAAGTTATATAAAAAAATAGAGTCGCTATTATAGGAGTATCCTTTTGTTGGTTGATATAAAAGCATAAAAACCCCTTATTTTGATGCAATAATATAACACATTTTCTCTACTGATTGGCTGATAACAATTTTTATAAAAGTGAAAAATATTTCTACTAAATTTACTATATTTTGATTTTTTTACGCTAAAATTATTGCTATGAATAGTAAAGAGATATATACACAAAAAGAGCCAGAATCAACCGATTTTTGTATGTTAGATTATGATTGTGCCTATTTACCAGATAGGCAGGTTAGAATGAATTATAAATATATTCCAGAAGCAACTCAATCTTATAATAGTGCTTTAATTCAGAGGGGTTGGAGGAGATTTGGTTGTTACTATTTTCATCCTATATGTAATGGGTGTAATGAGTGTAAATCTTTGAGAATTGATGTTAAAAACTTTAAAGCATCAAAATCACAAAGAAGAGCAATTAAAAGAAACCTTGATACAAAAGTTATAATTCAAGCTCCATCTCTTACGAAAGATCATATAAGTTTATATAATAAGTATCACTCATTTAAGAGTCAAAAAGATAATTGGTCTCACAGAAATATATCTCCAAGAGAATATAAAGAGAATTTTGTAGAGGGAGCTTTCGATTTTGGAAAGGAGATATTATATATAAGAGATAATAAATTAGTAGGTGTGGATTTAATTGATATTTTAGATGATGGAATATCTGCTATATATTTTTTTTATGATCCAGACTATTTAAAGTTGTCTCTTGGAATATACTCTTTACTCTATCAAATAGAGCTTGCAAAGATTTTGGAGTTGGATTGGATATATTTGGGTTATTGGGTAGATGGTTGTAAAGCTTTTGCATATAAGCCAAACTTCAAACCTCAAGAGATATTAGATGGCTTTCCATCTATAAAAGAGATACCAGACTGGAAACCATTTTTAAATATTTAATAATATTAAACAATACTCTCTACACATATAATAATATTAAAGAAATTTAGATGTTTTGAATCCGCTTATAAATTAAAAAAATGTATATTTTGTGTAAAAAAAGTGTAGATTTTATTTGCAATTGTCACAATTATATTATATAATTGATATGTAAAATGGATAGTTTAGTTAAGTAAAATTTATTATAGAAAGGAAAGGAAAATGGTAAGTGGTAGAGAGGTTAAGAGGAGCTTAAGGTTTGGAGCTTTGGTTTTATTTTTGGGGGTAAATTTAGTAGCTGATAGTAGTGTTGTGTGTAAAGGGGGGAAATGCATAGCAACTATTCTAAAAAAAGAAGATGTTTCTAAAAAGGGTAGTGTTTCTAAATTTAAGATTGCATCAGATAGTAGTTTAAATGGTTTTGATGTTAAGAAAAAACCATATTTTATACCATTAGATGATAATGAAGTTGACAGTGATGAGGATATCATTATTCAATCTATGGAAAAGGTTAAAGAGAGTCCAAATGATAGTAATATACTATTTAAGGCACATAAAATATACGCTTGTGATGATGATTATACCCTAGTTTGTGAAAAGCCAGAGAATAAGGATAAAGAGGTTTGTGAGTGTATATCTTAATTTAATGGGGAGATTATTAGGGTAATAAGGGGGCTATATTATTTATATATCTTTCCATTATGAATAATATAAGAGGGAGACATATTTGCAGAGTGATAAATGGTTGTTCCATACTTTTTGCTGTAGTATTGAAGAATTATCTTTTGTAGAGTTGGTTCAACAGATGGCACAACCCAACCATTATTTGAAATTAGTATCATATTTTTAGGTTTATCTTGATATAACTTTTCAGATGTTCCTTCATAACATATTGCATTTCTATATTTTACCCCATCAACTATATAGTCTGTTATTTTTAGTGAAGCTTTGTAGTCTGGTGCTCCATCAAAAAATATTCTATTTACTATTTTTCCTAACCAAGTTGGAAGAGGATTATACTCTCCAAATGGAACTAATACAGCTTTGCTTGCAATTTTGAATTCTCCATTTTGAAATATATATGTTGTATTTTTGGGATTATCTTTCTCATCTAAATATAAACCTCCAGTTATAATTGTAATTTCATTTGATAGAGTTTCTAGTATTGTCATAAGTTTTGGACTTCTGTTTAAAAAGAGTGCAAATATTGATTCTGGTAATATTACTATTTTTTGTTTTTTATCTATTGCCTCTTCTATTTTATTTAAAGCCATATCTATATGTTGTTTTTGAAATTTTAAGTTCCATTTATCCTCTACATTTATATGGAAATTAGTTAATTCTATTTTTCTATCTGGAAGTGGGGTTTGATTATAATAGCGATTAAACGGAAATGCAAATATTACTAGAGATATAAAGAGCATATTATTTTTATATATGGCAATAGCAGTAGCAAGTAGGACTATTAAAAATTGCCACTTTAATATTCCAATATAGCTATTTGTAAATATTAGTTCCATTTTGAACCAATCAAATCCAAATGGGTGTATATATGAAAATAGTATTAGTGAGGATATTTTAATTCCAAGATTAAAGATTCTATTTTTATATATTTCTGAAACCTTGGCAGATATTAAAAATAAAAATCCATAACTAAATGCAGTAAATAAAATTCCAATTGGCATTGCCCAGAAGAAGCCATAGTTTTTAAAACTCAAACTTATCCACCAGAACCAAAAGATTCCAATAAAAAAGCCACTCCAAAACCAAACTTTACTATCTTCTTTTAATATAAGATATATGGTTAGTAGTCCAAATATAGTATTTAGAAGAGGATTTACTATATTAAATAGATAATCTAAATATATAGCCATAGAGGCGAAAATGGCTATTAACAAGCCTCTTATTATTTTGTTAATGATAAAATACTCTCTCATTTTTATATATAAATTCAAAGGATTTCCTTAAGATGGCACAATTAGCACAATTACTACCACTTATTATTATTTTTGGTATTTTCTATTTTCTAATTATTAGACCTCAGCAAAAACAGCAAAAAGAGCATGAAGAGATGTTAAAGTCCCTAAAAAAGGGTGATAAGATTTTAACTCATGGCGGTCTTTATGCTGAAGTTGCAAAAGTTGAAGATGATTTTATCAAAATAAAATTAAATGATACAACTATTGTTAAATTAGATAAAGCTTATGTAACTAAAAAGGTGTAGAAGATTATAATGGGAAGATTAAATTATAGAGTTGTTATTTTCCTATTTGCATTTATATTTGGAGTGGTTTTTTCCATTCCATCTCTATTGCAGTCTGAAAGTGGAAAAAAAATTACTCTAGGGCTTGATTTGCAAGGTGGGCTTCACATGTTGCTCTCTGTAAAGAGTGATGTAGCAGTTGAATCTAAACTAAAATCTATCGGAACAACCCTCAAATATAAGATGGAAGATGAAGATATTATATTTGATGGGTTAAAAATTGAAGATGGAAAAGTTACGTTTGAGCTACTAGATAAAGATGACCTTCCAAAACTAGAGGAGATATTAAAAGAGGATTTTAAAGATGTCATTGTAAAAAGAGATGGACTGAAATTTTCTATCTCACTTAGTCAAAAGTTAATAGAAGAGACTAAGGAAAATGCTATAAAACAGGCAGTAGATACCATCAGAAACCGTCTTAATATGTATGGATTAGCAGAACCAACAGTAGCTAGACAAGGAAAAGATAAGATATTAGTTGAAATTCCTGGTGTAAAAACAGCCCAAGATGAGCAAAGAATCAGAGAACTAATAGCAAAAGCTGCACACCTTCAGATGATGGCAGTAGATGAGGATAGAGCAAGTAGAGTAGATAGCATGAGTGAGGCTGAAGCAAAATCTTATGGGGATATAATACTCCCAGATGTTGCAGACCCAAAACAAAAATACTTACTTCGTTCAATTCCAATCTTAGATGGTTCAATGTTAGTTGATGCTAAAGTTGGATATGATAGACAAACCAATAGACCAGTTATTAACTTTAAGTTAAATGGAAGAGGTGCTAAAATATTTGGGGATTTTTCTGGAAAGAGTGTTGGCAAAAGAATGGCAATTGTTCTTGATGGAAAGGTATATTCAGCCCCTGTAATTAGAGAGAGAATTGGTGGTGGAAGTGGTCAAATTTCTGGAAACTTTACACCTCAAGAAGCACACGATATTGCTATTGCTCTTCGTTCTGGAGCACTTCTTGCCCCTGTTCAAGTAGAAGAGAAAAGAAGTGTGGGACCTAGTCTTGGAGAAGATAGTATTAGGGCTAGTTCTATTGCTTTGGTTTTAGGGTTTATTGCAGTTGTTATATTTATGGTTTTATATTATGGAATGGCTGGAGTTATTGCAAATATTGCTTTAGTTGCAAACCTATTTTTAATTTTAGCTATTATGTCTCTATTTGAAGCGACTCTGACTCTCCCTGGTATGGCTGGTATAGTTTTGACTGTTGGTATGGCAGTTGATGCTAATGTTATTATTAATGAGAGGATAAGAGAGCTTCTATATCAAGGAGCTTCCATTCCAAAAGCGATTGAACAAGGGTATAATAACGCCTTTACAGCAATTTGGGACGCTAATATTACGACTCTAATTGCAGCTGTAGTTCTATTTGCCTATGGGACTGGACCAATCAAGGGCTTCTCTCTTACAATTAGTATAGGAATTTTAGCTTCAATGCTAACAGCAATCCTAGGAACTCATGGGATATATCAATATATTCTACCTAAGATTGATAAGAATAGATTGGATTTTTGGTTTGGTATAGATATAAAGGGGCGTAAATAATGGAAGTTTTTAAGTATAATAGACCAACAATAGATTTTATGAGCAAAGCAAAAGCCTTTGCTATGCTCTCTTTAACTCTAATAGTTATCTCTTTGGGGCTTTTAGCCTTTAGAGGATTAAATTATGGGATTGATTTTGTTGGTGGAACTGTAATACAGATAAAATACAAAGGTGATGCTCCAATATCTAAAGTAAGAGAGATTTTAAAAAATACAAAAGAGTATAGGGATGCTAGTGTAACCTATTTTGGTTCAAAGAGTGAGATAGCTATTAGAACTAAAACCACATCTTATGATGTAAAGGTAGATGTAAGTGACCAGATTAGAGATATTTTAAAATCAACTGGAGAGTTTGAAGTAAGAAGTGTAGATATGGTTGGAGCATCTGTTGGAAGTGAGCTTAGAACCAAAGGGCTTATGGCAATGGTTCTTTCAATTATTGGGATACTTATATATATCTCATTTAGATTTGAGTGGAGATTTGCTCTAGCTTCAGTTTTGGCATTAGTTCATGATGTTACAATCACTCTAGGGACACTATCTCTGTTTCAAGTTGATGTGAACCTGCCAATTTTAGCAGCTATTCTTACAATCTTGGGATACTCTCTAAACGATACTGTAATTGTATTTGATAGAATTAGAGAGGGAATTCGCACAATCAAATCAACTAACTTAGCAGAGGTTATAAATGAGTCAATTACTAAGACGCTCTCAAGAACAACTCTAACCTCACTTACTACATTTTTTGTTGTTTTAACTCTATACCTATTTGGGGGAGAGCTTTTAAAAGGGTTTAGTTTTACTCTACTTGTGGGAATTATAGTTGGAACATACTCATCAATCTTTATAGCTTCTCCGATTTTAATGTGGCTTAAATTCTCAATAGCAGAATTTAGAGCAAAAGAGGCAGAAAAGGCAAAAAGAGAGAGAGAAAGAGAGAAGATGAGAGCTATGTATGAGCAGGGGACACTCTAGTTTTATTTAGAGACTTTTTTGAATTTTTTGCTATGAATACTAAATTAATAGTATCCATAGCGTCTCTTTTCTAGCTCTTCTCCTAGTTGAAAGACTGTCATTCCATAAAATGTGCTATGGTTATATTTTGTAATTACTCTAAAGTTTGGAGAACCAAGCCAAAGCTCATCATAGGTTGCTCTTGGAAGTTTTATTAGAGATACTTTTCCATAAGGCACAAATTTCTCTCTTGGAATTATATGATATTTTCTTTTTAATTTAGAGAGAGAATATCTTGTTTTATAGCCTGTTTTTAATCTATTAAATCTATTTCCTTTATATTTTGCTCTAACTGCTACTTTTGGAATTCTTCTATTCCACCCATTTTTTGCAAAGTAGTTTGCAATGCTCCCTATTGCATCTTCTGGATTCCATAAATCTTTAATTCCATCTCCATTAAAATCTACAGCAAATCTAATATAACTACTTGGCATAAACTGCCCATATCCTAAAGCTCCAGAAGTTGAACCCATAAGTTCTGTTGGATCTATGCCTATGTCTCTTGTAATTAGTAGATATTTTTCTAACTCATCTGTATAGAAATCTGCTCTTCTATCACCCATCATACTTCTAGTTGTTAAGACATCTATTACTCTATGTTTTCCAAAATTTATGCCATATCCAGTCTCTACCCCTAAGATTCCTAAGATATATTTTACAGGCACTCCATATTTTGCTTCTGCTCTATTTAGGGCATCTTCATATTTATCCCAAAATTCAAGCCCTCTTTGAATATTTTTTTCATATATAAAACAGTTTCTATATCTATCCCAAGCTCCTCCAACTCTAATTATGGTGCTTGTGCAGTTTTTTATTTTTGGTTTTAGATAGAAATTTTTTGCTTCTGAGAATATTCTATTTAGTTCTTCTCTTTTAAAATTATGCTCTAACACCATTTTATCTATAAAGTCCATGAGTAGAAAGTTATCAGAAAAATCCCCTTTTAAATATGAGTAGTCCTCTTTTGGTTTTATATTCAAAAGAGGATTTGGCTCTTTTTCTTTTTTTATATTTTTTATCTGTTTTGTTCTATCTTTATTTTTTATTTTCTTTTTTTTATTTAAATCGATACTTTGATAACTCTGTCTCTTTAGAGTTAAATTTTGTTCTTTACTATTTTTTTCAATATTTTTAGTGCTACATGCCGAAAATATGATTAGAGATAGTGTTAATGGATAAATTTTTTTTATTTTCTTTTTTTTATTTAAATTGATACTTTGATAACTCTGTCTCTTTAGAGTTAAATTTTGTTCTTTACTATTTTTTTCAATATTTTTAGTGCTACATGCCGAAAATATGATTAGAGATAGTGTTAATGGATAAATTTTTTTTATTTTCATAAAAAATCCTACTTAGTTTATTTTTTGTAATTATATTAGTTTATAACTTTATAGGCAAGATTATTTTAAGGAAAAATTAATTTACTAGAATTTAAAGTAAAAAGTGCTTTTATTGTATAAAATAAAGATTTGTTTAAAGAGATTATTTAAAATCTCTTTTTTTTATTAGCATAGATAGTTTTGCTTGAAGTCTTAACCAGAGTTTATGCTCAACTGCTGGAAATCCAGCATATATCTTTTTACCCTTTAGAGATTTTGTAACGCCACCCTTTCCAGCAATAACTGCAAAATCTCCAATTTTTAGATGTCCTGCCGTTCCACTTTGTCCGCCCATTGTTACATTTTTACCCAAAATAGTAGAACCAGCAATTCCCGTTTGTCCCGATAGCACGCTATTTTTCCCAATTATGGAGTTGTGTCCAATTTGAACTAAATTATCAATCTTTACCCCATCTTCAATAATGGTAGAACCAAAAACAGCCCTATCGATTGTGGAGTTTGCTCCAATTTCAACCCTATTACCAACTATTACATTCCCATTTTGATATATTTTAATATACTCTCCCTCTTTAGTTGGAGCAAATCCAAATCCATCAGCCCCAATCACACACCCAGCATGCAAAATGCAATCATCTCCAATTATGGTGTGGTGATAAATGGTAACATTTGGGTATATTATACTGTTTGAACCAATTGTAGAGTAGTCTCCAATATAAGCCCCAGCCATAACTACTACATTATCACCCAAAGTTACACCCTTTCCAAATCTAACTCTCTTATCAATATCACAATTTTGCCCCATTTTAGGGTGAGCTGTTTTG
>Ga0256843_1001169_pt1 | contig 21215 bp, 13 predicted proteins | sample AlvinellametaG_FD_191572 | JGI IMG/M metagenome (GOLD analysis project Ga0256843, IMG submission 191572) | Pompeii worm associated microbial communities from hydrothermal vent at the East Pacific Rise, Pacific Ocean - Alvinella | ecosystem: Host-associated > Annelida > Integument > Unclassified ... | reverse complement strand
GGACCTATAGGAATGTTTAGAAAAGATGCATTATACGAAGTAGGACTATATGATAACGATACTTTTGCGGAAGATTGCGACGTTACTTTAAAACTTATTACAAGAGGATATAAAATAGACTTCGAATCTGATGCCGTAGCATATACAGAAGCTCCGGAACATTTACTTGATTTGATAAAACAGAGATACCGCTGGACAAGAGGTATACTACAAGCTATTAAAAAGCACAAAGGTCTCTTATGGAACATTAGAAAAAATCCTGCCGCTTCTTTTACAATGTGGTATATGCTTTTTGAATCGGTATTTTGGCCATTTATGGACGTATGGACTAATATGTTTATTATTTATTTATCGGTATTTTCCGGGGTAAGTATTTTAATTTTTTATTGGTGGAGTATATTTACGATACTTGACATGGCAGGTGCTCTTTATTGTATACTTATAACTAATAACAGACTATCATTAGTTTTTTATGCCGTATTCTATAGGCTTTATTTTATTAGTATAATTAATATAGCAAAAATTTTCTCAACCATTGAAGAATGGTTCGGAATAGAAATGACTTGGGGAAAACTTGAAAGGAAAGGAAAGCTATGAATTTACTTGCATTTTTATCAATGTTAATTTTAATTATTACAATTATTACATTGGTATTCGGAGTTATAACGTATTTTCTTTACAAGACGCGTGAAAACGCTAAAAAGAAAATATCTAAAGAATTAATATATGAGGAGGTACTTGAAAATGTGGGCGGCAAATACATCTTCTTCGAATAAATTATATCCTTTATTCGCCTTTATTTCATTATTGTTAATGATATTGGTATCGGGTTATATTTTTTATCAAATATGGCCTAAAAACGGTAATAATTTTTCATTTATGCCGACGATAAAACATTCCAAAACTATCTATTTATTAAAAAGTGAAGACAATATTGAATACTTCTTCGGAAGAATGAATTTATCACCTTCAAATTATTTAAATAATTTAGACATGATAAAGAATAAATTTGAAAAAATTGGATATAAAGTTAAATACGTTTCTCATAAGGATATTTCCAAATTAAAAAAAGGAGATATTTTATTAATTTTTGATGATTATGCTATTACAAGATCAAATTTTAAAAAAATAGAAACATTTTTAAGTAATGGTGGAAATGTTATTTTTAATTACCATTTCGGATATTTCGACGAAAGTAGATTCGTTAAATCATCCAGAATAACAAAAATAACCTCTTTAACTGAACTAAATGAAACCGTTAAGCAAACAGATTTATTTTATATTCCTAAGGTTTTATCCCCAATTGGAATATCTTCTCAAAAAACAAAATTGCACGATCTTGTTCTATATGGAAATGACTCACTTCCTTTATTTAAATCAAAAAACACACCTGATGCAATAATTACCAATTGGTCTATTACTTCAACACCTGAAATTAATGGCAAAGAAATTCCGGTAAATGACGCCGGAGTAATTTGGCATGGTCTTTACGGGAAAGGAAAATGGTTTTATTTTAGTTTTCCGCAATATGTATTTTTAGATATGCCTATTAATGATTTCAAATTTTTATTTAATAACATATTTAATTATTTTCAAAATAACCTAACAGTAGTACCTTATCCGTACATAGATCATAAATCGGTTATTTTTATATCCGAAGACACGGAATATAAATATGAAAATATGATTCACTTTACAAAACTTGCAAAAGAAAAAGACATTAACGTAACTCTGTTTTGCGTAGCCGATTTGGCAATGAAATATCCTAAAATTACACGAGAGGCCGCAACATTTCCTAATGTAGAAATAGGTTCTCACAGTTTAACCCATACAAAAATTATGGGAACAAATGAAGAAAAAGTAAAAAGAGAAATTTTAGGCTCAAAAGAGATACTTGAAAAAATATCAGGTCAAAAAGTTTACGGATTCAGACCTCCAAGAGAAGAAATAGATAAATTAATGGAAATCTGGCTAAGAAAAGCAGGATATATTTATGTTATGGAAAAAATAAAAACTCATCTATTACCAAGAGAAGATTATGAAGATTTAATTACCCTCCCAAGACACGGTACGGATGATTATAATTATCTGATTAATCTAAATTGGGACAAAAAAAAGATTCTAAAAAATATTATTAAAGAAACAAATATGTTAACTAAAATGAATGCTTTGTATACTTTAAGTGTTCACACATTTTTATTAAGCTATAAAACAAATCTTGATGTAATTGCAAAATATTTCGATTATCTAAACAAACATCCTAAAATAGTTGCAATGAAAGGTATCGACATTGCAAAAAGAGCAATTATGCTTCAAAATTTAAAAATAGATACTGAAAATTTTGCAAACAAAACGGTTATAAAAATCTCAAATAATTCAAAATTTCATATTAAAAACGGAAAATTCAGAATTTATCATCCGAGTACAAAAATAACAAAAATAATCCCTGAACTAATCACAACAAAAGTAAAAATAATTAAAAAAACAAAAGATTATGATGATATACAAATTAATGAAATTCCTCCTAAAACTACCGTTACTCTTTTTGTTAGCTTCTAATCTCAACGCCTTTTTTATAGGCGTAGGAGGATTTGATGTATGTATAGGTAAAAACGGTAGTGAATTTCACAAAAACTGCCCTTATTCAAAAAGAACCCCCATAACTACCGCATTAAAAGAAGAAATAAAAAATGTTAACGCCGTTTCCGTTTGGATTACAAGAAATTGGCAAGAAAATTGGTATCCTGTAGACATAATAAACGAAGATTTTATTAAAAAAGGGTATACTCCTATTTTTATTTTTTATTGGTTTGCAGATGATATTTCGCCTGAATTTGTACAAAAAAACAAAACTAAATATTTTGATACTTTAAAAAAATTCGCAAAATATTTACAAAAAATAAAAGGTAAAAAAATCGTTATTTTAAATCCGGAATACAATGAAAACGGAATGAACGATAGTAAAGATTTCGATATATTACAAGCTCAATCTATTCTCCTAATAAAAAAATACGACAAAAATGCAATAGTTGGCGTTTGTCTTGGAGATTTCGGAGATTATAATAAAATTTGGGATGAATATAATTGGAATTTAAATAGTAAATCGCTTACATTTAGCGCAAAACTTAGTGATTTTATCGCTTTTCAAGAAATGAGAGCCGTTACTCGCAATACAAAAAAGCAAATTTTAAATACACCTTATAGAGCACTCGCATTTGCGGAGTATCTACATCAAAAATATAACAAACCTACTTTTCTTGCCTATATTGCAATCTCAAGCTACAAAGCTCAAAACTTACAAAAAGAAGTTTTCGCTACATTTCAAAAAGTACTGCCAATAATGAAAAATTCTGCAAATCTTTTAGGTATAAATCTTTTTAATTACATTGATGTTCCAAATCATAAAGGATATTTTAAAACAGCGGAAAAATATTTCGGAATCAAAGAAGCAAACGGAAAGAAAAAACCATCATTTAACGAGTTTTTAAAACTTAAATAATATCCAATATATATTTTGCCAAGCTCAAAGCTTTAGAGCGATGTGAAAAACTCTTCTTCACTTCTTCGTCAAGCTCACCTAAAGTTTTATCATAACCTTTCGGAATAAACATAGGGTCATAGCCAAACCCTTTATCACCTCTTGCCTCATCTATTACTTCACCTCTCATAAATCCGTGAGTCGTAAATATTCCGTATGGAGTATATATTGCAATTGCCGCAGTATAAAATGCCGACGTTTTTTTGATTCCTCTTTTTTTAAGTTCTTCTATAAGTTTATAAAGATTATCTTTATCACTTGCCCCCTCACCTGCAAATCTTGCCGAATATATTCCAGGGATTCCCCCAAGAGCCGGCACGCTTATTCCGCTGTCATCAGCTAAAACTATTTCGTTTTTTAGTCTCTCTCCAACAGCTTTTGCTTTTATAATTGCATTTTCTTTAAAAGTATTTCCATTTTCTTCGATTTCAAACTTATCTATCAAATCGGTATAAGGAATCACTTCATAATTTTTTAGAAGTTCTTTAATTTCTCTTATTTTTCCTTTATTACCGCTTGCTAATACAACTCTCTTCATAGCTACCTTTCAATATCTGGTTTTGGAGGAGAGAAATAATATCCTTGGAAATAATCAACTCCCATATCTCTTAACATCTCAAAAATTTCCCTATTTTCAACAAATTCCGCAACAATAAAAATTTCACTCTCTTTTGCGAAATTAATTAAAGTTTTTACCATAACTTGAGAATTTTTATCATTTAAAATGTTTTTTATAAGACTTCCGTCTATTTTCACACCTTCAGGATGTAATTTTAACAAATAATCGAAATTTGCATAACCGCTACCGAAATCGTCAATATATAAACTAACACCTTTAGCTCTTAAAGAATCCAAAAACTCTTTTATTATCTCACTTTCTCTTATATCTTCATTTTCAACGATTTCAAATGTTACTTTGTCTTTATATATGCACTCTTCAATTTTATTAATTATAAAGTCTCTCATCTCTTCGTCTTCCATATCTTCAAGAGTAATATTTATTGAAATTGACACTTTATTATCTCTTATTGTTCTTAAAGATTTCGAGAGCATTATTTTCGTAATTTCTAAATATAATCTTGATTTTTTAGCAACATCTAAAAAGAAAAACGGACTTATGACTTTTCCGTCCTCGTCAATCATTCTAACAAGAGCCTCATATTTGACTATTTTTTCATTTTTATCGTAAATAGGTTGAAAAAAAGGCACTATTCTATCGTTATCAATAGCATTTTTAAGTTTTTTAAGCCATTTGATATGCTCACCGTAATTTTCTTTATTTTCAATAGCATCACTACCAAAAACAATATCTTTCTTAAGCTCTTTAGCTTTATTAAGAGCCATTTCTGCTCTTAAATACTCTTTCTTTTGAAAACTTATTCCCATTCTGAATCTGACTAAAATTTCGTTATTAAAAATAAAATAAGGTTCTTCAAGCTCTTTTAATATTTCTTCAGCAAGTTTTTTTATGCTATCTCTATTTTCATTAATTCCCAAAGGCACTATTCCGAACTCATCAATATCCAAGTGAAAAATTTTTATATTATATTTTCGTCTTAATTTTTTCAATCTTTTTGCAATTTCTTTAATTAATTCATCACCGACTTCGGTATTAAAATAACTGTTTATTTCTCTAAATTTATCAACATTAACAACCATAATAGGTTTTTTGTTTTTTTCAATAAATTCAAAAAATTGCATTCTATTAGGAAGTTTGGTAATAGGATTTCTTTTTAGTTTTTCTTGATATTCTTTTATCGTTCTTATCGTCTTATTTATCTCTTCTTTTAATTTTTCAAACTCGATAAAATTCATTTTTTTACGAATTATGGAATAATCGTTATTTGCAATCTTATTTCTGAAAAATTGCAAAATCTTATCAATATCATCCGTAATGTTTTTACTGAGTTTTACAAAAATAAAAGTTCCTATTAAAAATGCTATAAATAAAATAGTACTGATAACCAAAAATACGGATAAGATTTTATCCTGTACCTGTTGATACGGAAGTCTTAAAGATATAATACCTCTAAGTTCACCTAATTTATAATAAAAAGCCCTATTTCCATACTCTTTCAATAAAATTTTATACAAATTCGGAGGTACGTCTTTTTTAGGGTCTCCATGACAAACCAAACACGATTTTTCTATATAAAGAGGATAAGCATAAAAAATATGCTTTAGATTTCCTCCCATCGTAATATTTTTATGAGGATTATGTATTTCCCAAAATTCTCTTGCTTTGGGGTGAGTTTTAAAAAAATCTATTGCTTTTAATTCGTAAGTATTCGGTTTATCATAAGGACTTCTCCACCTATCGGAAACTTGCCGTATATAAAAATGTTCTTTGTCTCTAATAAGTTTTGCAACCTGATTAGTAGCATATGCTGGAGTACATGAAAAATAGGAAAGATTTTTATCTTTTACCAATACATTAGGGGAAACTTTAGCAAGATATTCACGATAATAATATATTGTTTTACTCTCGAGCCTTGCTTTTGCAACTTCCTGTAAAACTATTATGTGATTAATATATTTATACAAAATAAGAAGCACTAAAACTATGCCGAAACTACTTAATAAAATCGTAAAAGTAATTCTATTTTTTAAACTCACTTTTTTCCTTATTTAATAAATAAAAAAAGAGAAAAAGAGGTTAAATTTCCTCCATTCCGTATCTTATTTTTTTCTCTTTTTTCTCTTGAGCTTTTAAATATCTCCAATATAATATCGGCACAACTACGACAGAAAGTAGAGTTGAAGCTAATACTCCGAAAATTAATGATACCGCAAGACCTTGCCATACCGGGTCAAGAACGATAACCATAGATGCCAAGATAATAGCAAGCGCCGTTAAAATAATCGGTCTGAATCTCGTAGCCGCCGCTTCAATTACAGCTTCGTTTATACTTCTCCCTTGTTTAATTAAATCGTTTGTAAAGTCGATGAGAAGTAGTGAGTTTCTAACAACAATACCAGCAAGCGCAATAAATCCGATCATACTTGTTGCGGTAAAGTATGTTTTTGAATGGAAAAACGCCAACGTAATCCAGTTCATAATCGCATGCCCAGGAAGCACCCCGATAAATGTCAAAGGTACCGCCGCAAGAACGATTCTTGGAACTCTGAAGTTTTTATAATAAGCTACCATCAATAGATAAATAAGGATTACCGCTACACCAAACGCACTACCTAAGTCTCTAAATACGTCGAATGTAAGCTCCCATTCACCACCCCAAATAAGGTCGTATTTTTTACCTGTTTTAAGGTCTATTGCTTGAAGATTAAGTCTCGGATTTCCGTCATAAATAATTTTATATCCAGGAATTCCTTTATCTTTAAGTTCACTAAATACATCAAGTAAGGCATATAAACTACCTCTTTTATCCATTTCACCCGTTACCATAACCATAGGTCTTAAGTCTTTGCTTGTAATCATACCGTCATATGCTACAGGCACTACTTTTACAACTTCTTTTAACGGTACCAATCTATGAGTCGACATAGACATAAGTTTGATTTTATCAAGAACCTCGATATTATCTCTTGCTTGTTTGTCAAATCTTACGAAAATTCCGACTTGCTCTTTTTCACTCGGAATATGAGCGACACTTACTACCGCACCTCTAAGTCCCATTCCTAAAACGTTTGCTATTTGATCTACGCTAATTCCAAGAAGCGCCGCTTTTTCTCTATCAGGAATAATTTTATATTTTACTATTTGCCTGTCTCTCATAATATCGATATCGACAACTTTAGGTGTCTTTTTGTAAATTTCTTCTATGTAATTAGCAAGTTTTAGTCTTCCTTGCTCGTCTCCTCCGAATACTTGCATTAGTAATGTCGCAATTACAGGTGGTCCTGGAGGGTCTTCTACAAGTTTGATATTAGCATTATGCAAACTACATTGACTTTGAATGATAGGTCTTAGCCTACTAACCATATCGATTGAGCTCTCTTTTCTTCCTTTTTCTTTAGGATAGAGGTTTACTCTTATTTCTCCGTAATTTTCACCTTGTTTCATTGAAGAGCCTCTAAGAAGACCGTTAAAGTCAACAACACCGCTTATACCGATAAATTGCTCGAAATCGTGAATTTCAGGCTCTTGTTTCAAAATACTCGCCACACAATTACTAACTTCCGTAGTAGCTTTAATCGAACTTCCTTTTGGTAAATCGATAGTAATATTGAAGGTATTTTTATTTGCACTCGGAAGCATTTTGAAAAGTACGATTTTAAACGCAGGCAATGCCATACTTCCAAGAAGCGCCAAAATAAGTACCGTAAAGAATACCGCTCTTTTAAACGTTGAATTTAATAACGGATCTAAAATACCGTGGAATATTTTAAACGTTTTTGTTTTTCTGATATCAAACGGCTCGTGATGTTCGTCTTTTTTATGTTCCGGTAAGAATTTAACAGCTGCCCACGGCGTAAAGATATAAGCAACAACAAGCGAAGCAATCATCGCAATAGGCACGTTAAACGGAATAGGTCTCATATATGGTCCCATCATTCCCGTTACGAAAAACATAGGAACGAAAGCCAAAATAATCGCTAAAGTCGCAATATTTGTAGGGTTACCGATTTCATTTGTCGCATATACGGCCGCATATTCTCTCGGTTTATCTCCGATTTCGAAGTGTCTATGGATGTTTTCGATAACGATAATCGCACTATCGACTAATAATCCCAATGATAAGATAAGAGCGAATAAAGTAATTCTGTTAATTGTCTGACCTGCAAGCATACCGATAAATAATGTAATCGATAAAATCAAAGGTACTGTAAACGCAACGATTAAAGCTTCTCTCCAACCGAGCATAATAATTAAAAGAATTACGATAATCCCAAGTGAAATAAACAAGTGATAAATAAGCTCGTTAACCGCATGGTTTGCTTTTTCACCGTCGTTTCTCGTTACGTAAATATGTACGTCTTTTGGGAGGTCTTTTTTAAGCTCTTCTACTTTTTTAAGTACGTCTTCAGCTACGAAAACGGCATTACTTCCTCTTTTTTTACCTACGAAAATAGTAACTTGAGTAAGTTTTTTACCTACAGGAAACTTATTAACTTCTTTTCCGCTAAGTTTAGGATCGTCATAAAAAGCTTTACCGCCTATAAACGTAGTTTTGTGTTTGTGTTGATAATCAACTCCGTCAACAACTTTTGCGATATCTTTTACGTAAATAGGTCTTCCCATATAGTTTGCAACGATTAGATTTTCAACATCTTTTACGTTTCTGATAAATCCGTCGAACTCTACAGGAATCGCTACTTTTCCTTTTTCGACTCCCCCTAAAGGATAATCTTTATTACTTCCTGTCAGAGCCATAGCGATTTGACCAAGTGAAAGATGATAAGCCGCAAGTTTTTCAGGGTCTACGATAATATTAAACTGTCTTTTATGTCCCCCTTTTATACCGATAATACTTACATTTTTTACTTCGGCAATAGGAGATAATAATCTTTGAGCGATTCTATAAAGCTGTGCGTCGTTATATTTATCGCTCGATAAAGCCAATGTAACAATCGGTACTTCGTCGATATCGATAGGTTTTACAAGAGGCGGCATTACGCCTTTTGGAAGTTTATCCATATTTTGCATTACTCTATCGTATAACTTAGACATACTTCTAACTTTATCCTGACCGATTTTAAATCTAACGGTCACGATACCGACACTGTTCATAGCCATTCCGTATACGTGTTTAACACCGGTCATGGCTTTAAGAGTTCTCTCAAGCGGATCGACTATAACGTTTTGAACTTCTTTTGAGCTCGCTCCAGGATATACAACTATTACATTTGCAGCAGGTACGTCGATTTGAGGGTTTTCTTCTCTTGGTGTGAATAATACGGCAATAATACCCATTAATAAAAATACAATGGCAAGAACGGGTGTTAGAGGGTTTTTAAGAAACGTTCTTGCAAGTCTACCCGCGATATTTAATTGTAGCTCTTCTTCTACATGTTTTAGTTCTTCTTCTTTTTCTTTTACCTCTTTTTCAAAAGCGCTAAGCTCCGCTTCTTTGGCTTTAATTTCAGCTTCCAAAGAAGCAAGTTCGGCCTCAAGAGCTTTCAATTCGTTTATATCGCAAGCGGAATTTCTTTTCGATTCAAGCTCTTTTCTTTTCGCTTCCAAAAGAGCTTTTAATTGTTTGAGTCTCTCCATTATTGCTCCTCTATTTTTTGTCCGTCTTCAAGATTTGCAGGCGGATATAAAATAACTTCCTCTCCGCCCTCTAAGCCGGTAACAGCAATATTATCTCCAACTTGCCCTACCTGTTTTACAGGCACGAATCTCGCAACTCCGTTATCATTTACAAAAACTCCTACGATTCCGGCTCTTGTAGTAAGTGCTGAAAACGGTACCACTACCGCTTCTTGTTTACCGACTACTATTTTAGCTTTAGCATACATACCAGGCAATAAACCTTGATGATTTTCAAAAGTATATTTAATAACGAAAGAGTGAGTCATATTATCACCTGCCGGAATAATAGTCGAAACTTTAGCAGGAAAAGTTTTTTTAAGTGCAGGTACATAAATATTTACAGGCATTCCAACTTTAAATTTATCTATATCGCTCTCTTTTACCGTACTTTTAGCTTTTAATACGTGAATATCACTAAGAATCACCACCGGATATCCAGGTAGCGCCATTTCGGCTACTTTTTTCATTTTCATAGTAACCACACCGTCAATCGGAGAAGTAACTTTTGCATATTTAAGTTGAGCTTCGGCTCTTGCAAGTCCGGCCTCGGCTTGTTTTAACATTCCTTTTGCCATATCCACTTGTTTTTTTCTGATATTTTTCATTAAAGTCATTTTCTCGAAATCTCTTTTACTAACAGCTCCGTTTTTATATAAATTTTTGAATCTTTCATAATCTTTCAATGCATCGGCATATGCCATTTCGGCCATTAAAACACCGCTTTTAGCCTGTAAAACGGCACCTCTTGCTTGATTTAGCATTGAATAGATATCCGCAGGGTCAACTTCAAAAAGCACTTGACCTTTTTTTACAACGTCTCCCTCTTCTACGGGCATAGATTTAATATACCCCATAAGTCTTGTCGCAACCATTACTTGTTTAGGGGAATAAACATTAGCAACGTAATCTCTTGTTATATTAACAGTCTCTTTTTTCGCTGTTGCGTATTCAAACGCAAAAAGCGCCCCAACACTTAACACTAAAGCTAATAACTTTTTCATTTTTCACTCTCCTTTACTAAATCTCCTAATGCTTCTTTTAATTTCGCAGCGGCAAGCGCTTCGTCATATCTTGCTTTAATAAGTTCGGCTCTTGCTTTTCTTGCTTCCGCTTCTTTCATAAGTAAAATCGTAATGTTAATCATCCCTTGTTTATACATGTAAGTGTATTTTTTAAGGATTTCTTCGGCTAATTCTTTATTTGTCAGTTTTTCTTTTACGATAGCTCGTTTCGCTTTGTAATCAAGATATTTTTGCTCTACATCAAGCTTAATACCTTTTTTCATATATCCGTAATATAAAGCGACTTGATTCGCTTCAATTTTGCTTTTTTCGACTTTAGCATCGGTAGATTTATCAAACATATTCCATTTAAGCCCGGCAGCGACCAAATAGTAATCTTTATCCGCCGAAATATTATTTAAAGCGTTATCGTTCCATCCGTACTCAAGATGAGCTCCGACCATCGGATATTTATCGGCTTTATCGAATTTTACTTTTTTCTCCATTGTTTGTAAATTACTTCTCATCCATTTTAAATCGTTTCTGTTTTGAAGTGCGATTTTTTGAAGCTCTTTTAAAGAAGCGTTTTGAGGAACGATAATTTTAAAATCACCTACATCACTAATTTCATTATCGTCAGTCAAAAATCTCAAATACGCAAGTGCCAATTTGTATTTGTTTTTTGCTTCTATTAGCATTGCATTTACTTCATTGTCTCTTTTTTCAGCTTGCAACAAATCCGTTTTAGTAGCCATTCCGTTTTTATAGAATTCGCTAATCATATTAATAAAAGAAGTGGTTGTTTTTTTAGCGGTCTCAAGAGCTCTTACGAAACTTTTAGCTGCTACGGCACCGTTATACGCTTTTAACACCTCTATAGCAAGTTTATTTTTATCGTGCGCATATTTATATTTATTCGCTTTTACTTGAAGTTTAGCCATCTCTTTTGCATATGTCAGTTTGTATCCCGTAAAAAGCGGCACTTCATATACGAATTTAGTCTTAAAATTCGTTCTACTACCTGGATAATTCAAGTCTTTAGGTTGAATTGCGAGCAATTCGTTAGCACTTGCTCCTCTACCCCATGCACTTAAAAAATCCGCAAATCCGAAATCTCTAAAAGTTGCTTCACGACTTTCGAGTTTCATCCCGAAAACATACATAGCGTTATTGGTTCTGCTGATTTCTTCAGAGAAAGTAAGCTTACCCCAATTCATTCCGCTTGCTTGCTTTAAATCAGCTTTTGCTTTGTCAATATTAAGCTTTTTAGCTTTTAATTCCAAGTTGTTGCTTAAAGCTTCCTTTAACGCCTCGTCAAACGTTATTGTCTTTGCAAAAAGCATACTTGACAAAGCGGCTGAGAGTAATAAAATTTTTTTCATACCGCTCCTTTAAACTGTTTTGCGAATTTTAACAAATTAATTATTAATTAACACGTGTTATAAGAAAAAATTATAGGAGATTTTTTATCTGATTTCAAGAAGAGAAAAAGAATTATTTATCTTTTTTTCTGCTCATTCTTTTTCTCTCGGTAGGGTCAAGATATTTTTTTCTGACACGGATTGATTTTGGAGTAACTTCCACAAGCTCGTCATCTTCAATCCACTCTAAGGCTCTCTCAAGCGTCATCTCTACAGGAGGTACGAGCTTAATAGCCTCGTCACTACCGCTTGCTCTTACGTTTGTGAGGTTTTTACCTCTAATAGGGTTTACTTCAAGGTCGTTACTTCTACTATGTTCTCCGACTATCATTCCGTTATATACTTTATCTCCCGGTTTAATAAACATTTTCCCTCTCTCTTGAAGGTTAAATATAGCATACCCAGTCGCTGTTCCGTTTTCCATAGAGATTAAAGCTCCGTTTTTTCTCGTATAAGGTTTTGTAGTCGCAGGTCTGAAATCTAAAAACGAGCTGTTTAAAACACCCTCACCTTTAGTATCGGTCATAAACTCGCCCCTATATCCGATAAGTCCGCGCGCAGGCATTTCAAATTCTATTCTCGTAGTACCGTCGCTTAGAGGCATCATATTTTTCATAATGCCGCCTCTTGTACCTAACTTTTCAATTACGGCACCGCTGTACTCGTCAGGTACGTCAACCACTACGTATTCGTAAGGCTCCAACTTAACTCCGTTTTCTTCTTTAATAATAACTTCAGGTCTTGATAAAGAAAACTCGAAATCTTCTCTTCTTAAATTCTCAGCCAAAATAGCGATTTGAAGTTCCCCTCTTCCGCTAACTTTAAATTTACCCTCACCAAGCTCTTCGATTTTCATTGCGATATTCGTTTGCATCTCTTTAAATAATCTGTCTCTTAGTTTCGGAGCGGTAACGTTTTTACCCTCAGTCCCGGCAAGCGGCGAATCGTTTACGCTTAAAATAACACTAATTGTCGGCTCTTCGATATGTAGAGGGTCAAGTCCTACAGGATTATCTTTATCCGCTACCGTATCACCTACATCAAGAGCTTCAAATCCAGCTATTGCTACGATATCTCCGGCTTTAGCTTCATCAATCTCCATTCTATCAAGCCCCAAAAATCCCATAAGCTTAGTAATTCTTCCCGGAATTTTCTCTCCGCTTGCTTTTACAAGAGTAACGGCTTCACCTTTTTTTACCGTTCCGTTAAAAATTCTCGCAATACCGATTCTTCCGACGTAATTGTCATAATCAAGTGTAAATACTTGCATTTGAAGAGGTTTGTCTTCTTCACCAGCAGGCGCAGGGATATATTTTGTAATCGCTTCGAAAATCGGAGTCATATCTTCATTATCGTCTTCCAAATCCCATTTTGCTATTCCGTTTTTAGCAGCTGCGTAAATAATAGGAAAATCGAGTTGGTCTTCGTTTGCTCCCATACTTACGAAAAGATCGAAAACCTCATCCACCACTCTGTCCGGCTCTGCTGCGGGTTTGTCGATTTTATTCACTACAAGGATAGGTTTAAGCCCTAATGAAAGAGCTTTTTTTACAACGAATTTAGTTTGAGGCATTACACCCTCTTGCGCATCAACAAGCAAAAGTACCCCGTCAACCATTTTTAAAACCCTCTCGACTTCTCCACCAAAGTCGCTGTGTCCCGGGGTATCGATGATATTGATTTTATAATCTCCCCATCTGATTGCCGTATTTTTAGAAAGAATAGTAATTCCTCTTTCTTTTTCCAAATCGTTACTATCCATAACTCTCTCACCAAGCTCTTTTCTTGCGTCAAGAGTGTTGGATTGTTTTAGAAGTTCGTCTACAAGTGTAGTTTTACCGTGGTCAACGTGAGCGATAACCGCAATATTTCTAATGTTTTTCATTAATTGCCTTTAAAAAATTTTTTGGAATTATATCCAATAAACTCATCTTAGTATAGAAGCGAAAAAGGAACGGATTTTGCTTCTTTGGTAAAAAAAGGCTTTTTAATGATAGAGGCACTGCTAAAAATCACCGAAAATCAAGAGGTTAAAGGCTTAAATAAAACAAACGAAAATTTTTTACTGAAACTTTTTGATGAAAGCGAAGATAAAAATCAATTTCTCAATTTACTAAAATCTCTAAACATCTCAAAAGAGGATTTAAAAGAGATACTAAAAAAACTTCCGCAAAAAGACAAAGAAAAATTCGAAAGAATAATCTATCTTTTCGAAAATCAAAAGCCAAAAATCAAAACCACTGTCGAACCTAAAAAAGAAAAAAAAGTCACTTCCATAAACGACCTTTTGGAAAACACTCAAATCCAACCTCAAACACAAAAAATAGAAATATCCGAGTTTGAAGTCAAAACAAAAGAAAAAAGCTATAAAAAAATTGAGATAATAAAAAAACAACTAAAAAGCGTTTTTGAAAAAGAAAACATAAAATTATCAAAAACGGAAATAAAAGAGTTCAAAAAAATAAAATCTCTAAAAGAGTTAATAACTTTTGCCAACAAAAAAGGTCTGAATATCGAAAAAGTAAAAATATCAAAAGATATTCAAAAATACACAATCTCAAAAAACACTCTTCAAAAAAACCCCGAACCTGTCGTTATTTCAAACTTACCAAAACCTAAAATAAACCTATCTCAAAAAACAAAACCTCTAAACCCGACACAAACTATAAATACGAAAACAAAAAAATCTCCTCTTTCGGAAATTGTCTCAAAACATATAAAAACCCAACAAATACAACCTCAAAACGAGCATATCAAATTATCAAAAGAACCTAAAATATCCCAAAAAATATCTCTTGAAACTCTATTAAACGACAAACCTCAAGAAACGAAAGAAAAAAAACACGATTCCATAAACCAAACAATAATTCAAACCACACAAACACAAATAAAACACGACATAATAAAAGCGAAACAATCCATCCGAAAATTCTCAAACGACTTACATGAAGCGATAAAAGATTACAAACCGCCTCTATCCAAAATATCTATCGAAATGAATCCTAAAGATTTGGGTAAAGTGGAAGTGACTCTGATTCATAGAGGCGAAAATCTGCAAATAAAAATCAATTCAAACACTATTCAAACCCTAAATTTTATCCAAACGCATCAAAATGAATTGAAACAAAACCTTATTAACATGGGATATAGCGAAGTAAATATGAGCTTTAATACAAATCAACAAAATCAACAACAACACCAAAGACAAAACCAACAAAAATACAAACAAACCCAAGACAATTTAGAAGAAATAGTAATCGAAGTTCCTTACACATACGCTTAGGAACGACTTTTGCTTATATTTAAAAAAAGGATCGAAAATGGCAATTACATCAGTTTCCAATACCGTTTCAAAATCAAACAACGATTTCGTATACAACCCGAATTCCCAACTCGACAAAGACGCGTTTATGCAACTATTTTTAAAAGAGCTTGAAATGCAAGACCCCACAGACCCGATGGATACTGATAAAATGCTTGAACAAACCGCTTATCTTTCGACAATGGAGATGAACCAAAATATGCAAACAACACTTGATAATCTCTCAAAAACACTCCAAACAAACTCCGAACTCGGCGCTATCAGTGCTATCGGAAAAATCGGTGATACGGGATATAGATACATAAACGTCACCGATGACGATAACAGCGTAAATTTCGATTTGTATTTCGGAGACGATATCTCAAGCGGTAAAGTCGAAATTAAAGACAAAAACGGAAATATTATAAGAACTTTCCCTCTTGAAGCACACACTAAAGGCGTATTGAATTTTGATTGGGATTTGACAAACGATGCTGGTGAGAGAGTACCGAGCGACACATATGAAGTCACAGCAACCTACACTTCGCCTGACGGCAGCGAGCATACTACGGCTCTTGGGGCGTATCCGATCGAATCTATCAAATTCGAAAACGGAGAGCCTTACGCAAAACTCGGTAGCAATTATCTTCCGTTTAGCGAAATAAAAGAAATATACGAATGGCAAGGATGAAAAAATGACAACCTCATTTTACAATTCGATTGCGGGTCTTATGAGTTTCCAACAAGGAATCGATGTATGGGGCGATAATATCGCCAATATCAACACAATCGGTTTTAAAGAAAAAACTCCCGATTTTTCAACAATTTTTTCAACCACTCTCGTAGGAACCCAAAGTAGCGATACGGGAATGGGCTCCACAATCACATCAACTTCTCTTGATACGTCTCAAGGTAGTATCATAAACACCGAAAACCCTTTTGATTTGGCAATAGGCGGTAACGGATGGTTCGGAGTAAAACACGGAAATCAAACATTTTACACAAGAAACGGTGCTTTTAATAGAGACGCTCAAGGATATTTGGTTAATGATTCGGGAGATTATCTTTTGGTAGCAAATGCTAATAACTTAATAAAACAAGACGACGGAAGTTATATAGTAGATTCGACAAAACAAGTGCCGGATATATTAAATGCAAAATTCACTCCTATTTCGCTTCCTGATAACGTCATTTTACCGGCGGTGGCGACTAAAAACGTAAACCTTACTTCAAACCTAAACGACGACACTCGAATCACTACGACAAAACCGGCTACCGAAAACCTATATTTCAGTGCTCTTTATAACAAAGACGGAGTGGATATGCAAATAAGAGATTCTCAAAATTTAGTATTCGGTTTTGGAAACGATGTAAAATACGATTCTGGAATTTTGTCTTCTACTTTTTGTATTGCAAATGATGAAAAAGATGGAAAAGACGTTAATATAGATTTTACACTAAACGGAAAAGAGATTAAATTCACACTTCCAGACGGCACTACAAGTAAAGATATTTTACAAAAACTATCAAGCGAGCTAACTAAAAACGGATTTGAAAATAAAGTTTCGAATAATGCAATCACAATAAAAACTCCTAATGAATTTATCTTAAAATCAAACGATAATATAATGCAAAGCACTGCAGCAGCCGTTTTGACATACAAAACGGACCCGAAAAACCGATACGATTTCTCAACTCCTAAAGATTTCGCAGAAAAATTAAAATCTCTTGCTGATGTAGCATATCCAAACGAAACTAAAATAGGATTTGAAAACGGAGAGTTTTATATTTCGAATATCGGTCACAAAACTATTAACGCTTTTGCAAACTCTGCAAATAATTCTAATGAAAAATTCTTAAACAACCTCGATAGACTCGGAAACGTGATAATTCCTCAAACCGATGCTAAAAGTCTTAAATTTTTAAGCAACACTCAAGATTTCGGAGGAAACATCATCGAAGCAAACGGAAATAAAGACACTATCACGTTTGAATTTACAAAACAAAAAGTTCAGCCCGATAAAATTACCTGGCTTGGAAATATCAAAATAACAAACGAAAACGGAGAAGTTACGAATCTAACAAAAGAGTTCGTTTTCGATTCTAACGGAGCTTTGTTATCCCCAAAAACCATAACCCTAAACGAACCGCAACAAATAGATATTAATTTCAACCTTACCTCTTACGCAAAACCCGATAAAGCTCTTAGCTATTCGTTTAATCAAGACGGAATAGAAAAAGGATATCTCCAACACTATCAAATAGAACAAAACGGAAACATAATAGCTACATTTTCAAACGCAAGACAAGCCGTTTTGGGACAAATTCCTATTTTTCATTTTCAAAACGACCAAGGACTCGATAGTGTAGGAGGAAATCTTTTCACTCCGACTTCAAATTCAAAAGAAGCGTTTTTATATCAAAACAACGGAGAATATATCCAAGGCGCCCAAATTTTATCCGGAAGCCTTGAAAATTCAAACGTTTCTATGACTACGGCAATGACCGAACTTATTATTACTCAAAAAGCATTCAGTGCAAGCGCAAAAACCGTCACTACAAGTGACGAAATGATTCAAAAAGCGATAAATTTAAAAAGATAGGAACGATAATTGCTTAATTTTATAAATTAAAAAATCGAAAAAGGATTAACCATGATGAGAAGTTTATGGAGCGGAGTTAGCGGACTTAACGCTCATCAAATAGCAATGGACGTAGAAGCCAACAACATCGCTAACGTAAATACCGTGGGATTTAAGTACAGCCGTACGAACTTTCAAAATCTACTTAGCCAAACCGTAAAAAGCGCAACTGCTCCTCAAGGAAACTTAGGAGGTAAAAACTCTCTTCAAATAGGTCTTGGTACGAGTGTAAGCTCTGTAGAGACTATGTTTAAGCAAGGTAGTATCCAAAACACCGATAAAAACACCGATATGGCGATAAACGGAGACGGATTTTTTATCGTAAGTAGCGATAGAGGAAAAACATACCGTTATACAAGAGCCGGTGATTTTACTTTTGACGCAAACGGAAATTTCGTAGACCCTAACGGATATATCGTTCAAGGTTGGCTGGCGGACCCTGAAACTCACAACATAGATACCGCAAAAGGTCTTCAACCGATATCAATTCCACCGGGGTTAACGACTCCGGCAAATCCTACGAGTAAAATTTCTATAAAAGCCAACCTAAATAGCGGCGATCATATCATAGAAAAAGCCGGAACAAGACCTACAGTGGATCAAAATACCGATATGAACGGAATTTACGATGCTAACGGAAATAGAATAAACCTAACTCCGGATGTGGATAAATTACAATTAGGAATCGATATAAATAACGACGGAAAAGTAGATACCGCTACTGAAGTTTTTACATTCGTATACGGGAAAAGTACTTCGCCTGAAGATAACAAATTTACGACGATTAAAGAATTAATGGATAAAATCAATGCTAAAATCTTAAAATCAACCGGTGATACTCCTGATGCTTACAATGCAAAACTTTACCTAAACGGTGACGGTCAAATCGTAGACCCTAAAAATAAAATCGTAGTTAGCGATTCGGTTTTTTCATCTACAAACAAAATATTAGGAGACGTATTTAAAAGTTTACAAGGCCCATCTATTACAACGGGCTCTTTAAAAGCCATTCAAAACAGCTTTATAGGTGCCGATGACGTAGGAGAACTTTTTAATAACAACGGTGATGCTTTTAATCTTGAAGACGGACAAGGAATCAGTGTTAATATCAACGGTCTTGGAGAAACAAGAAAATTCGTATATTCGAAAACTCCTATCAACTCAAGTGAGGGTTGCGGTACGGCAACAGGTTCTTATCAACCTGCAAAACCTATCACGGCAGATTCAAACGAAGGATTCCATTGGCTCTTTTATTCCGACGCTTCAAGCGATGCGGACAATAGAGCGTATTTAAGTACGAATCAAAAACTCTCTTTCGTACTATCAAACGGAGATACGGTAACTTATACATACGGAAAAGATTTTCAAACGATAAACGATTTATGCTGTTTGTTAAATACCGATATGTCAAATAGAAATATCAACGATATAATCTCTTTTAAAGACGGTAAAATAGTCGAATCAAGCGGTAGCGGAATTAAAGATGCTCAAGTTAAAGACTCAAACGGAAACGTAATCGCAGCAGATACTACAACCGTACTCGGAAGACTTGCGAAAATGATGGACGGACTTGACGGAAACGGAAGCGAAACATCCACTTTTTATAAAAACGATATCTATTATTTCCATGATATCCAAGATTTGGCAAATCTATGGCAAATGGCTGTTGATGCAAGCGGAGACCCTGCAAACTCGACAACAGGAAACAGCGGTATCGTATCTATAACAGACAACGGTGAAATAAATGTAAAAAACACTTCTCCAAGCTCGTTTAACATTAAAGTAAACGGTTATCCGAGCGACGAACAGGACAATCAGTTATTTACAGACGCTTTTTCACCTATTAACGGAACCGTAGCTGCAGGAGGCAGTGCTTTTTCACAAGCAATGAATGCAGCAGTTCATACGACAAGTATGGATATTTTCGACTCACTTGGCGCAAAACACACACTAACGTTTCATTTTAGAAAAACTCATACTTCAACTTCACCAAACGACCCGACCGTTTGGAAATGGTATGCTGAGGTGCCGGCACCTTCAAGCTTGGACCAACCGGCATACGGATACGTAAAATTCAATAGCGACGGAAGTATCAATTCATTCAACCCTCCAAGCTTGATTTTCAACCCGAATAACGGAGCGACTACAGGTCAAGCGGTACAGTTGGATTTCGGAGACCCTAACAAATTCAACGGACTAACATCTTTTGAAGCACCAAGTACCACAAGCGGACAAACACAAGACGGATACCCGGGAGGTGACTTGCAACAACTCGTAGTGGACCAAACAGGTACGATTATCGGCGTATTTACAAACGGAAGAAGCTACAGCCTCGCTCAAGTGGCTCTTGCTAAATTCGTAAATAACGAAGGTTTGATGAACGAAGGAGGAACGTTATTCGCCGCCTCTCCTAACTCCGGAGACCCGATAGTAGGAACGGCCGGAACGGGCGGTAGAGGAAGTATTCAACCAAGCTCTCTTGAAATGAGTAACGTCGACTTAAGCAGAAGCTTAACTCAATTAATCGTAATTCAAAGAGGTTTCCAAGCAAACTCAAAAACGATAACGACATCCGACCAAATGCTAAACACCTTGCTTCAACTCAAACAATAAACTATAATACCCTAAAAATCTCTTCCGATTTTTAGGGGCGTATATGCAAAAATTTTTTGAAAAAAACCTGAAATTTTTTTATGAAAATATTCCGAGTTATTACAAACTGATAACATCCATAAAAAAAAGAAATTTCCAAATAAAAAACGATAATCTCTACCATAACGGAAATCCGATATATCCCAATTCAATCACAATCGATTCAAAAACAATTTCGACAAATCCTTTAAAAAACCCTCTGTGGGAAAAAAGCTTTTTTATAAATCCCGACTTTTGGGATGAAAAAGAGTTTTACGCTACCGGAAAAATTATCAATTCATTTATGAGCAAAGAAAAAAACTACGCTTTTGAAAGAGATTTTTTGCCTACGACTATGCTTTTCGGGCTTCTTAGCGGAAAACATCTACAAAATTTAGTAGAAAAATACTATTTTCAATCTCTATTTATCTACGAACCGAATCCGGAATTTTTTGCAATCAGTC
>Ga0256843_1001168_pt1 | contig 21231 bp, 21 predicted proteins | sample AlvinellametaG_FD_191572 | JGI IMG/M metagenome (GOLD analysis project Ga0256843, IMG submission 191572) | Pompeii worm associated microbial communities from hydrothermal vent at the East Pacific Rise, Pacific Ocean - Alvinella | ecosystem: Host-associated > Annelida > Integument > Unclassified ... | reverse complement strand
AAAACGGCTTTTCAGCTGTTTTTTTTATGTCCTTATTCTTTCTATTAAAGCATTTGTAGAAACATCATGCCCTAGTGATTTACTTGTGTCGTTAATATCCGATAAAACATTTTTGGCCAATTTTTTCCCCAATTCCACACCAAATTGATCAAAAGCATTGATTTGCCATAACCATGCTTCAACAAAAGTTTGGTGTTCAAAATAAGCCAATAAACTTCCTAAACTTTCGGGAGAAATTTCATCAAACAAAATAGTAGTTGAGGGACGATTACCTTCAAAGTTTTTATAAGGTATTTCATTATACTCTCCTGTCATTAAGGCTTCTGCCTGTGCTATCATATTGGCTAACAATATTTTATGATTGCCGGAAAAATTCGTCGATTTATTCGTTCTTTCAGCTATAAAATTAACCGGCACAATTTTAGTTCCTTGGTGCAATAATTGAAAAAAAGAATGCTGAGCATTGGTGCCTGTATTTCCCCAAATAATATTTCCGGTTTGCCATGACACTTTTTTATTATCCAAACCAACTGATTTACCATTGCTCTCCATCATTAATTGTTGTAAAAAATCAGGCAAGAATAATAATTTGTCTGCATAAGGTATATAGGCTTCCGTTTCAAATTGATATAAATTGTTATACAATAAAGTCAATAACGCAGCCAAAACCGGTAAGTTATTTTTTAAATCGGTCTCTTTAAAATGTTGGTCCATAGCGTAAGCTCCTTGCTTTAAAGCTATAAAATTATCATAGTCGATAGCTAATGGTATGGCCAATCCCGCAGGGCTCCATAAAGAATACCTGCCCCCTACCCAGTCCCACATAGGAAATACATTGTTATTGGGAATACCAAAAAGACGTGCTTTTTCTACTTGGGTTGTAACCGAAACAAAATGATGTGCAACAGCTTCTTTTCCAAATGCTTCTATATAAATCTGTTGAATATTTTGAGCGTTGGTTAGCGTCTCTTGAGTTGAAAAAGATTTGGATACAACTAAAAATAATGTGGTTTCCAAATCGATTTGTTGAAGAAGATTGTCCAATTGAAAAGGGTCAATATTAGACAAAAAATGCATCTTTAAAGGGGTCCGAAAGTCTTTTAAGGCATGTATAACCATTTTTGGTCCCAAGTCAGAACCCCCAATGCCTATATTGACCACATCGGTAATAGGTTTGCCCGTATAACCTTTCCATTGTTTATTGATCACCTGATTGACAAATGTTTTAATACGCTCATCGGTCTCTTTTATATCAGGTATAATATTATGACCTTTAACTATAACCGGCGAAGTTGTTTGTTGACGCAAAGCCGTATGTAATACTGCTCGTTGTTCGGTTTTGTTGATAATTTCTCCTTTAAACATGGCGTCAATACCACTGTTTAATTGCATTTCTTTGGCAACTTCAATCAAATAATGTAATAAAGTAGCATCAATACGGTGTTTAGAAAAATCGAAATAAATACCGTTAAATTCGAAAGTAAAATCTTTTAAACGGGCTTCACCAAGAAAACCGGTGATTTTGCTGTCTTTTATTTTCTTAAAATACGCATTTGCCTGTTTCCAGGCGGAAGATGATTCTAAGTTCATGAATGTTTTTATTAAAAAAATTAACTAACACGTTCAATTTTGGCACCCAGCTTATTCAACTTTTCATCTATAGCCTCATAACCACGGTCGATTTGTTCTATATTATGAATGATACTTTTGCCATTGGCTGCCAATGCGGCAATCAACAAAGAAACACCGGCTCTGATATCGGGCGATGTCATAGTGGTAGCCCGCAGAGGCGGATTGTGATTTAAGCCTATAACTGTGGCTCTATGAGGATCGTTTAAAATGATTTGTGCGCCCATGTCTATCAATTTATCGACGAAAAACAAGCGGCTTTCAAACATTTTTTGATGTATTAAAACCACGCCTTGAGCTTGAATGGCTGTTACCAGCACAATGCTTAACAAATCGGGTGTGAAACCGGGCCATGGCGCATCGGCTACGGTCAAAATAGAGCCGTCCATAAAGGTTTGGATGGTGTATTGCTCTTGGGCAGGAATATAAATATCATCACCTTTTCGTTCGAGTTTAATACCCAATTTTCTAAATACTCGCGGTATTTGTCCCAAATTGTCCCAGCTGACGTCTTTAATGGTAATTTCGGATTTTGTAATGGCAGCAAGACCTATCCAACTTCCGATTTCAATCATATCGGGTAAAATTTTATGGCTGGTGCCTCCTAATTTTTTGACGCCTTCTATTGTTAATAAATTGGAGCCTATGCCAGAAATTTTGGCTCCCATACGGTTTAACATTTTAGAAAGCTGTTGAATATAAGGCTCACATGCGGCATTATATATTTTGGTGGTGCCTTCGGCCAATACCGCTGCTAAAATAATATTGGCGGTTCCTGTCACGGAAGCTTCGTCAAGCAACATATCGGCACCTTTGAGCTGTTTGGCAACAACCCCAAAGAAATGTTTTTCCGGATCTAATTCCAATTTGGCACCCAATTTTATAAATCCTTCAAAATGGGTATCCAAACGGCGGCGTCCGATTTTATCGCCACCGGGTTTGGTCATATAGGCCTGACCAAACCGCGCCAAAAGCGGACCCATAATCATAATGGAACCTCGCAAACCAGAACCTTTGGTTTTAAATTCTTCTGATTGCAGATACTCCAAATTCAGATCATCGGCTTGAAAAGTATAAGTACCTTTGGATTTTTTTTGAATTTTAACTCCCAAATTACGTAAAATATCAATCAATTTATTGACATCAATTATATCGGGAATATTAGATATTTCAACCTCTTGATCCGTCAACAATACGGCACTGATAACCTGCAAGGCTTCGTTTTTGGCGCCTTGTGGTGTGATATCACCTTTAAGGCGGTGTCCGCCTTCAATAATGAAAGTTCCCATTAGTTGCGTTTTTTTCGGTAATTCTTTTGTTTGTGGTAATTGTTATTTTTACGTTTTTTAACCAATTGATTGGCATCGCGCAGCTCGTTTTCTCCGGCCTTTAGATCAATTTTACCATCGGATAAAATACGTAAATGTTCAAAAATAACTTCGTCACTTACCGAGTCTTTATTCCAAGTCAGGTAATTTTTTTTCATATGATTGGCTATGGTTTGAATCAAGCGGTCTTTGAGCTCGCCTTCTTCCCACTTGACAGCTTCGTCAATCATTTTTTTGATAATATGACCGTAAAAACGAAATTGGTATCCTTTTTTGGGATACGGTAGTTTTTCAGGACGTGCTTTTAACTTTTCAGGACTTGGTTTGGGAAAAGGGGAATCGACATCCAAATCAAAACCGGCCATTATAAACAAATGATCCCAAAGTTTGTGTTGAAAATCGGGAATGTCACGCAAATGCGGATTCTGTTTACCTAATAATTTAATAACGGCTTGTGCATTTTTGTTCCGCTTATCTTTATCTTCAATGGTTTTTAGATATTGAACCATCTCATGAATGTAACGGCCATATTCGGGTATAATCAATGGCTCTCTATCGGTATTATAAACAAATTGTCTTTCTTCTGTGGTCATAATTTAATATTTTATAAGGCTACCAAACCGTCAATGTCTTCCATAGATTTATAACGTTGAATTACCGTTTCGGGATTCTTTTCTTCGGTTATCACAGTAACACTGACATATTTGCCGGTTTTTGAATAGTTTTTCTTTAAATCTATAGCTTGGTTACCAAAGCGTTCTTTGACTTTATCTAAATTTTCATCTTTATTGGGCATGATAAATTTATACATGTATTTGGTAGGCCACTCTGTATTTTTTTCCAATTCTTCCTTTAACCGGTCATAAAAAGCAATTTTTTGTGCTGCTTTTTCTTCGGGCGTAGGTATTTTCTTGTCTTTATCGTCACTCATATCAATAATTCTTTATTGATACAAATATACAAATTATTATTTGATGATTTTTTTGTAAAAATGAGTTATTTATATAAAATATGTGATGACAAAATCCTTAAATTGCTACAACTGTGGCTATTTTGGGTAAGATAGCAGCTTATTTATGTTATATATTTTTTAACAAATCTTGCTTTTTTGTTTTAAATTCAGATTCACTTATCAAATCCAATTCAAACAGTTTTTTAAGGTTTTGCAACTTTTCGGTTAACTGTTCCGTAGTGATTTGATTGGTTACATTGTTTTTTTGATTTGCAAAAGTTTGCAGTTGCATTAAAACACCTGTTACATTATGAGGGTTGTTAGCTGCATCACGCATTGCTTGTATTTTTTGATGTTCTGTATAATGTATTCCGGCTAATTTTGCAGCTAATATTTCGGCTTGCACATCAGATATTTTAGCTATACGGTCCAATGTTTCAGTATCAAATCGAGTGCCTTCAATACGAAAATCTAAAACTTGAAATCCTAAATCTTCAAAAATATGTTGGGTTTTTTGGGTTATTTCTTTGGCAATTTCATTTAGGTGACTGTCAATTTTTACATAGGAAAACTGTGCATTTGCCAAATAATCGGTAATGTTTTGTGTAATTCTGGACAAAAATATTTCTTTTAAATCTGAAGCCGTCAGCAGTTCTTTTCCTACTACTATTTTTTCAAAAAAGTTTTGTGGTTGTGTTATGCGAATACTATAATTACCAAAGGCTGACAATAATATAGGGAAGGTATAAACCGGATCGGTATAAGCAATGGGAACCCGTGTGCCCCAACGCATATTAATAATATCTGCCTGACGAAAAAACCAAATTCCGATTATATGCTCACTTCCCTCACGCAAGCTTAGTAATTTTTTTAAAGTCGTAATAAAGGGTTTATTATCAGCCTTTAAATCGTAAATTCCGGAAGTAGTCAATACTTCTTTTATCTTTCCTTTGTCTGTTATAACACAAGCTTGTCCCGGTTGCAAAATAAGTTTTGAAGCATTTTTGATTTCCTCACCTCTATCTGTAAATTTTATAAAAATATGATTGGGGTCAGGGTTTTGCCATTGAATGACCGACCTAAATTGATTGATAACACCCATAATTACGAAATATTAAAATTTGTTTGTTTCTTTATTAAAAAGTTACTTTGTCACATCAAATAATTTGATTGCACAACACTACGACAAAACTTTTGCATACACAATTTACGAAACAAATAGACATAACAAAAGTAGTATGAGAACCTAAACATCAGTTGGTTATGTCAATATTTATCACAAGTGAACAAAGTAACTTATTATGTTTAAAATTCGATATCGTCGGCAATTCCGGAACCTTTATTTTTATAAATATTTTCAAAAAAAGTTTCCCATTTTTGCATTAAATCCGTATGCAAATTATTGATACGTTCCATTTCAGCAAGTTCTTCTTCCGATGCATCACCTTTAGCATAATTTGCAGACACATCAATTACATTTTTTTTAAGATAACCGGACCAATGCATAGCCAACTGGCTATATTCTGTCATTGACAAATCATATTCTTCTTTTAAGTCCACTTCAAATCCATAATTAGATGCAATATGAATATGCTGTGTGATTTTAATAAAATCATCCCATTCCGGATATTTTTTCAATACCTCTTTCGGACCTGATGCAGCGCCTGCTACATTGGCAAACCTGCCCTGTTTGGGGTTGGTAAATACTTCGCCGTAAAACTGCATATCTTCCATAGACATTGAAACCATTTGATTTCCCCAAAACTCTTGTGCTTCAGCCCATAACGGTTCTTCAATACCCAGCACCTCACAAACCTTAGCTACAGGCATTCCTGCTGCTAAATTGGCATTAGCCAATGCATAATCTTTAAAGGTTACTCCGTGTTTTTCCATTGTTTAATAATTTGATTAATATATATAGTAAGTGAAAAGTTTAATAATCTAATACCCGTTTGCGTTCATCATAAAACCAACGCATTTTTACATCGACATCATAAGCAATGGTGTCTTTATATTCGGGTAAATATTGACTTCTAATTGTATAATAAGTCGTCCAAAAAGTTCTTTCGGCTTTTTCTCGTTTATTAAAAAGTTTAATATTTTTCTCTTTTTCTTCACCGGTTCGTGGTGAAGGCAGCTGTTTTTGTGCTTCAATAACTGATTGCATTGCTTCCCACTGTGGTAAAGCTTTGTATTTGGCTATTCGTTCTACCACCCAGCGCAACTGTAAAACTTGCTCATTTGGGGTAAAAGTATTAACCGTTTCACAATAAGAACAACCTACATAATGTGTTCTAAAAATATCTTTCCGAACTTGTAACTCGGCTCCACATTGGGTGCAATAAAAATCTTTATCCAACTCTTGTATGGTATGCTGATAAAAAGCTTCGGCTATCTTACCCTCAATTTCTATTTGAAAACGATCTATTTTTCGGTATAAATCGTTCCTAATATCACTTCCTTTTACACTTTGATCAATAATTTGCCAGTGTTCAACATATTGTAACATTTCAGGTTTTACTTGTTCTTCAAACACCACATCTGTTTTATTCACCAAATCCATCAATTGCGACTTAATACCTTGCCAAGCTTGCATTGTTGTATCCAAATCTTTATCGGATTGATTTATATTGGTTAACAATACTTCTTCAGCTTGTAGCAAAGCTTGCTCAAAACGTTGAATTATTTTTTGTAAAAACTGATCCCATCTATCTACCACAAAAAGATATTCTTGCCGAAGCGGTTTTTCATTAATCGATTGCTTTTTGTTAAAAATACCCATTGCTATTTATTTTGATTTTTTAGACTTAGCTTTTTAACATTGGTCATAAAACGGTATCCGCAATAGTCACACACAACTAAGTTGCTATCCGTAGGACGAGCTGCACCACAATTAGGACAAGCAATGGTTTTGGCAATAGAAACCTTATTTAATTCATCACCCGTTTTTTTAGATGATTGCGCATTGTGAACAATTTTAATAAATGGATTTTCAGGCATTTCAAATTGATTTTAATCCAAAATTACCTTGTGATGTTTTAATAAAAAAAAGAATTTGGCAAACGAACGCAGCTATTTGATATGTGACAAAAAAACTATTGCTCTAAGAAAGAAAAAATCAGATTTATAATTTCTGTTTTTTTTCGGGAAGAGATTGGAATTAAATCACCGTTTTTCATCATTACACTTGAAGACTTGTAAATACTTGCAACCTGGTTCAAGTTGATTAAATGTGACTGATGACAACGAATAAAATCAGTTCCCAGAAGTTTTTCATAATATTTTAAGTTGCGGGAAACTATAATTTCTTGGCTAACGGTATAAAATAGAGAATAAGCACCATTGGCGGCAACTCTTATAATGTCGTTGAGCGGAATAATGTGACGGTGTTCGGTCGTTTTTAAAACTATTTTTTTGGATTTGTTTTCAACATTTTCTACCAATACCTTCTGCAAAGCCAAATAGTCTTGATGATCTTTTATGTCTTTAATAGCCCGTTCAACAGCCGGTTTTAAATCTGCAGGATCAATTGGTTTTAGCAAATAATCAACCGCACTATATTTAAAAGCATCAATAGCATACTGACTATAAGCCGTTGTAAAAATAATTTTGGTTTGGGGTTCTGCTTGACGCAACCATTCAAAAGCATTGCCATCAGCCAACTCAATATCTAAAAATATTAAATCGGGGTGGTGATTTTTATAATCTTGCGCCAAATCTTTCAAGCTTTCACTGGTTGCCACAATTTTGATTTCGGGCGCCAAAATATGAAGCATTTTTACCAATGCTTCTCTTACATGTATTTCATCTTCTGCAATAAGGGTTTTTATAGCCATAATTTAAAACAAATGTAAACAAAAAAATACTTGCGTGCCTTTTTCAGAACTTGTTATGCGAAATGTTTTTTCATCTTCTTTCTCCAATAAATGCAAGCGTTGTTTAAAAATATCGATGGCGTGCATTCTATTATCTTTGGCTTGCTTAACATCAAAACCTTTTCCATTGTCTGTAATTTCAAAACAGATTTGCTTGTCTTTTCTAAAAATGTTGATTTTAATAAAACCTTGTTTGGTTATGCCTTGAAAACCGTGATTGATAGCATTTTCAATAAACGGTTGTAATAGTAACGGGGGAATTTCAATGCTTTCCAAATCAACATCAGCAAAAATATTTATTTCATAATCAAATTTATCGTCAAAACGTAATTTTTGGACATCTAAATAGTTTTTTAAAGCATCTATTTCATCTTTTAATAAAATCTGTTTCTCATGTAAAAAATCAAAATTTTGCCGAATGAGCTTGGCAAACCGGGACAAATATCCGGCTGATTTTATAGGATCATTATCCATTAATGTATTTTGAATAGCCGAAAGTGCATTGAATATAAAATGCGGATTCATTTGTGAACGCAAAACCTTTTGTTCTAAATATAACTTGTCTTTTTCTGCCAAAAGTTGTTTGTTCTTATTTTTTTGATACCAAATTAAAGCAATGGCCAATAAAAAACTAATCAGAATCAGGAAGATAATTTTATTTTTCTTATTAATGGATTGCAAATGTTCCAAATCTTTTTGACTATTATATAATTGGTATTGATGATTGATTGCCATTAGTTTTTCTTTATGCTGTATTTTAAGCAATTCATGTCTTACAGAATCTGATTTTTTTTGATAAGCAAATGACTTCGGAAATTGCTTGTTTTTATATGCTATTTCTGACAATGATTTATAAATATCGGCTATTCCTTTGGTGTTTTTGTTTAGTTTATCAATTTGTAAGGCTTTTAAAAAATAAATATGTGCCGAATCAAAAGATTGCTTTATTAAATAAACATCACCGGTATTTTTGTAGGGAATACTATTTTTTATATTATATTTTTCATTATTATTTATGGCTTTTTTATAATACTGCAAAGCTTTATCCTTTTGGTCTAACAGTTCGTATATACGTCCTATATTACTATAAGATTTTCCCATTCCGATATAATCTTGCAAACGTTCACTAATTTGATAAGACTGCTTATTATAAGCCAAAGCTTTGTTTAAATCCCCCAGTTGTTTGTAAATTATAGCAATATTGTTATACGATGCCGACAAGTTTGCACTATCTTTTATTTGCCGTTGTATTACTATTGACTTTTTTAAATAGTCCAAAGCTTTATCATAATCATTGGTTTTATAATAAATATAAGACAATACATTATTGGCTGATGCCATCAATGATTTTTCATTGTATTTTGTTGCCAAATCAAGTGCTTGCAATGCCAACTTGGTCGCTTCAGGTGTTCTATCCAAATGCACATTTGAATGAGCTATCAGTAATAAAATTTTAGCATATTCATCTGTATCAGGTGCAAAAGAAGGCAAAATTTCTTTATATATATTTAAAGCCGTAACATTGTTATTATTGTCTTGATAAGCTTGAGCTTGTAACTTTTTAAGAGCCAAAATGGTATCTTTACCTATATCGGGACGAAAATATAATATACTATCAATAAAAATAATTTTTTCTGTTGGAGATTTTATATATTCAACCTGACTAATAATCGATTCTTGTGCCCAAAGTAATGAAACACCATAACTCATAAAGAAAAACAGCAAAAGATATTTGATATTTTGTAAGAACCATGACATAATTAACTCCCCAAACGTTCTATTTTCCAATTATAATCCTCTTGCAAAGTGTAACGAATACGGTCGTGCAAACGGTTTGGGCGTCCTTGCCAAAATTCTATTTCGACCGGTTTTACCATATAACCGCCCCAGTGTCCGGGCCGTGGAATTTCTTGATTTTGAAACCGGTTTTCAAATTGTTTAAAACGCTCTTCCAAAAAATTTTTATTAGGGATAACTTCACTTTGCGGCGATGCCCAGGCACCTATTTGACTACCCCGGGGACGCTGTTCAAAATAACCGTCAGATAAGTTTGCAGGCAATTTTTCGGCCTGACCTTTGATAATAATTTGACGTTCCAATTTTGGCCAAAAAAAAGCTAAAGACACTTTGGGGTCTTTTTCGATTGCTTTTCCTTTTTCACTGTTATAATTGGTATAAAAAATAAAACCTTCCCAGGTAAATTTTTTAAGCAATACAACCCGTATCCGAGGAAATCCGTCTAAACCGTTGGTGGCCAAACTCATGGCGTTTACTTCTATACAATCTTCATTTTTTTCCGCATCAAAAAACCAATCTCTAAACAGTTCCATGGGATTTTCAGGCACTGTTTGTTCATCCAAATGACCTTTTTTGTAAACGCGCCGGTATTGGCTTAAATCTTTTTGCATATTTATAATTTTCTATGACAAAGTTAGAAATTAAAAATTATAATAAAAACAATAAAATATCATTTGGTCTTTTAAAAGAATGTTTATTTTTACTGAGAAAATTAATAATTCTTAATTATGTTATCAAATGCTTCCAAATATGCTATCCGTTCCGTGCTTTTTTTAGCAGAAAACAGTTCCGAACATAAAAAATACGGTGCTAAAGAAATTGCTTCGGAATTGGAAATTCCTTTATCTTTTATTGCCAAGATTTTGCAAAAACTGGCCAAATCGGATGTTATTTCGTCAAATAAAGGACCGGGAGGCGGATTTTATACTTCAAAAACCAATTTACAAAATAATATTTGTCAAATTCTGAATGTTATTGAAAACGAAGATATTTTTGAAGGTTGTTTTTTAGGTTTACCACGTTGCAGTGATGAAAACCCTTGTCCTATTCACCATATAGTTGCCCCTTTTAAAGATGCTTTATTAGAAAAGTTTAGCAATCAAAGCATTGCTGATTTTGCTCGTGAAATAAAAGAAAACGGTTCTTTTTTATCGTTAAAGGGGGTCTCAATAAAAGGTAATGATTTACTAAAATAGCATTTACCATCCTCCGGTTGCGCCGCCGCCGCCAAAACCACCACCGCCAAAGCCACCGCTAAATCCGCCACCACCAAAACTGCCACCGCCAATACTTCCTCCGCCCCAAGAACTACGACCGCCACTCGAAAAAATAATAGGACCGCCCCCAGATGAATGCCAGCTGCCACCACTTGAGTCACCTTTTGATATGGCAGAAATAATTATTATAAAAATAAGAATGATCAATATTATAGCCCATACCGGTATACCCTCGTCAACAGGCTTAGGCTTGTCATGATATTCGCCGGCCATCACTTTTATGATATCATCAATGGCCTTATTCAGACCTTCATAAAATTGCCCTTTTCTAAAATAAGGAATCATATCATTGGTAATAATTCGCTTAGACAATGCATCGGTCAATAAATGTTCTACGCCGTAGCCCGTGCGAATGGTCACTTTATGGTCCCCTTTTGAGACCAAAATAAAAACACCGTTACCTTTGTCTTTTTGGCCTATACCCCATTTATGCGCCCATTCGGTGGCATATAATGAAATGTCATCGTTTACTTTATTGACAGTGGCAACCACTATTTGTGTTGAAGTCGTGTCATAATATTTACTGATTTTTTGTTCGAGCATACGTCGTTGCTCGGGTGACATCAATCGGGCATAATCAAATACCGAATGTGCTTTCTGTTCCGACAATGAAGGTTTTTTTGGTAAACCGTCGGCGTCTATTTGGAGTTCCTGTTGTGCTTCAACAATATCATTTTGTGCCATTGCAGGAAATGACCACAGCAAGCTCAATAAACTAAAAATCAGTAATAATTGTTTCATTTAATGTTTTGAAATTTCGTCGGGTAGTTCATTTAAATCATCCGGTTGATAAGGAAAATAAGTTTTGAGTTGGTCTCCCACCATTAAAATACCATCTATAAGGCCTTGTGCATATTGTCCTTGTTTAAAACGCTTGGTAACTGTTTTGATAATAGCTTCCCAAAAATCCGGCGGCACAACTTTATTGATACCTTTGTCGCCTATAACAGTAAAAGTATGATGGTGCACATCTACATAAAACAATACGCCATTAGCAGCTTTGGTTTGGGTCATACCAATGAGATTAAAAACCTCCCATACGTATTGTATAGAAGGTTTTTCTTTATTTTTTGACTCTAAATGCACACGAATTTCACCCGAAGTGTTTTTTTCGGCTTCTTTAATGGCAGCAATTACTTGTGCTTCTTCTTCGGATGTTAAAAATTCTTCAGGCGTCATTTAAAATTCTACTTTGGGCGCTTTTTCGGCACCTTTATCACTTTGAAAACGTGCCATTTCCTTAAAACCAAACATACTTGCCAATAAATTTCCCGGAAATTTTTTGATATGCTTATTAAATACATTTACGGCATCATTATAGCGGTCGCGTTCTACTTTTATGCGATTTTCGGTGCCTTCCAATTGGCTTTGCAATTCACTAAAATGCTTATCCGCTTTTAAATCGGGGTATTTTTCAACAGTAACCAATAAACGGCTCAATGCTCCACTCAAACCCTGTTGTGCTTGTTGAAACTTTGCCAATTGTTCGGGAGTAATATTTGTAGGGTCAATTTTGGTTTGTGTAGCTGCAGCTCTTGCTTTGATAACAGCTTCCAAGGTGCTTTTTTCATGAGCGGCATAACCTTTGACGGTATTTACCAAATTGGGAATCAAATCGGCTCGACGTTGATAAGCACTTTCTACTTTTGACCATGCTGTTTTGGCATTTTCTTGGTATTCGATACCGGTGTTGTAAAAACCGACAAAAAATTTATAGGCAAAAAATGCTATAACTACTATAACGCCTATTATTCCTAATAATTTTTTCATAATGACTATTTTAAATATTAATTTTTGTAAAAATAATAAAATTCTTATTAAAATGAATGTTGTTTCTTATTAATAAATTTAATTTACGACTTCATATTATATGACCGGAATTTTCAATTTTTGTTACAGAAAAAAATACAATAAGGAATTTTTATCAAAGTTGTTCTCTGATTTGTTTTAATTCGGCTTTAATTTTTTCCAAACGTTCGATAATACTGATATTTTTATTGATTTTTTGCCGTCCGGTTTTAATTTTCTTTTTAGCGCCTTCCAAAGTATAGCCGTTTTCCTTAACCAAATGATAAATAAGCTTAAAGTTTTCTACATCCTTTTTGGTATAAAGTCTTTCACCTTTAGCATTTTTTTTCGGTTTGATTAAAAAACCGAATTCTTTTTCCCAAAAACGCAAAAGAGAAGCATTGACTTCAAAAGCTTTGGCCAATTCATTGGTGCGATAATAAAGCTTTTCCGGTAGGTTTTTCATTAATCGAGTGATTGATTCTCTTCAGTGGCTAATTTACGCAATTGCGCATAAGCCTCAGGGGTTAAATCATTATAGTAGAAATTAATCGGGTTAACACGCTTGCCATTAACATGCACTTCATAATGGCAATGTGGTCCGGCAGACAAACCTGTATTACCGACATAACCGATAATTTGACCACGCTTGACTTTTTCGCCGTTTTTGACAGCTACTTTGCTCATATGAGCATATAAAGTTTCGTAACCAAAACCATGATTAATAACAACATGCTTACCAAAACCGTTAGGTTTCCAACCTGCATGCTTCACAATACCATCAGCAGTAGCATATATCGGTGTTCCTGTTTTGGCGGTAAAATCCATACCATAATGCATGCGACGTGTTTTTAAGATAGGATGAATGCGCCAGCCGTACCCGGAAGCCATCCTTTTTAAATCTTTATTTTCAACCGGTTGTATGGCCGGCAAATGTGCTAACATTTTTTCCTTATTCTTGGCTAGTTTAACCACTTCATCAAAAGATTTGGACTGCACCACCAGTTGTTTTTCTATTTTCTCCGCTTCTTTCATTGACTTTTTAATCAAATCGGAATTGGAATAACCGTCCAAATTTTGATATAAATCGACACCGCCGTAACCACCTTCACGAACATCGTCTGAGATAGGATCGGCTTCAAAAATTGTGCGGTAAATATTATTATCTCGTTGTTTGATATCATTTAATACCAATTCAATTTTTTTTAATTTTTTATTGAGAATATTGTAATTCAATTTTAAATTTTCATTTTCACGCACCAAATTTTTTTCTCGTGGTGTTTGAAAATAAGCATTTGGAGAAGATAAAAGCAAGATAATGGCACCCACACCCACAATTAAACCGGCTAAAAAAAACATCAACCACTTTTTGGAAGAAGATTCCGCCTCTTTATAGGAAAGTGTTTCGGGGTCGTAAATAAATTTCCGTTTAGCCATATTTTGTTTTATTTTTGTTGCTTAAAAAAATAGCTATCATTAACTGTGACCAAATTATACAGTTAGCAAATTTATAAAAAAAATTGAAATGAAAATGTTAAATTCGAAAGAGATACGTCAAACTTTTTTAGATTTTTTTGCTTCAAAAGGGCATAAAATCGTGCCATCTGCACCCATTGTATTAAAAAATGATCCTACTTTAATGTTTACCAATGCCGGTATGAATCAATTTAAAGAGTATTTTTTGGGTTATAAAAAACCGGAATATAAACGTATTGCCGATACCCAAAAATGCTTGCGTGTATCCGGTAAGCACAATGATTTGGAAGAAGTTGGCTTAGATACTTACCACCATACTATGTTTGAAATGCTGGGCAATTGGAGTTTCGGCGATTATTTTAAAAAAGAAGCCATTGCTTGGGCTTGGGAATTGTTGACGGATGTTTACAAAATAGACCCCGAAAACTTATATGTAACCATATTTGAAGGCGCGCCGCAAGAAGGTCTGGAAAAAGATACCGAAGCTTATAATTTATGGAAGCAACATATTCCCGAAGACAGAATTTTATTGGGCAATAAAAAAGATAATTTTTGGGAAATGGGTGCCAGCGGCCCTTGTGGTCCCTCTTCCGAAATACATGTGGACTTACGATCACCGGAAGAAAAAGCCAAAATCCCCGGTAAAGATTTGGTCAATCAAGATCATCCCGAAGTTATAGAAATTTGGAATTTGGTATTTATTGAATTCAACCGTAAAGCCGATGGCAGTTTGGAAAAATTACCCGACCGTCACATAGATACCGGTATGGGTTTTGAACGCTTGGCAATGGTTTTGCAAGGCAAAAAATCCAATTACGACACCGATATTTTTGTGCCTTTAATACAAAAAATTGAAAACATTTCAGGCAAAAAATACGGACAAAACAATAAAACGGATATTGCCATGCGCGTTATTGCCGACCACGTCAGAGCCGTTGCTTTTTCTATAGCCGACGGACAATTGCCCTCTAACACAGGCGCCGGTTATGTTATCCGCCGTATTTTAAGAAGGGCAATACGTTATGGTTTTACTTTTCTCGACATCAAGGAACCATTTATGTATAAATTGGTGCCTACATTAGAACAAATTATGGGTGAAGCTTTTCCGGAATTAAAAAAACAAAAATCACTGATAACAAACGTTATAAAAGAAGAAGAACAGTCGTTTTTAAGAACCTTGGAACAAGGATTGGTATTGCTCAACCGCATGATTGAAACGGCTAAGGACAATAAAATTCCGGGAGCAAAAGTGTTTGAATTATATGATACTTTTGGCTTCCCTAAAGACTTGACCGGATTGATTTTAAGAGAAAAAGGTATGTCATTTGACGAAGAAGAATTTGAACGTGAAATGAACAAACAAAAACAACGTTCAAAAGCGGCAGCTACCGTCTCAACCGATGATTGGGTTACTGTTCGAGAGGATGACGAAGAAGAATTTGTAGGGTATGACATCTTGGAAACGCCGGTAAAAATTACTAAATACCGTAAAATTTCTTCAAAAAAAGACGGCGATTTATACCAATTGGTCTTTAACCTGACGCCTTTCTATCCCGAAAGCGGTGGTCAAGTCGGTGACCGGGGCTATTTGGAAGGGCCCAACGGTGAAGTCATATACATTTTGGATACTAAAAAAGAAAACAATTTGATTGTGCACATAGCCAAAACTTTGCCCAAAGATGTATCGGCAACTTTTAAAGCCGTAGTTGATAAAGACAGTAGAGCAAAAACTGCTGCCAATCACTCCGCTACGCATCTTTTGCATCAAGCTTTACGCGAAATTTTAGGGACACATGTGGAACAAAAAGGGTCATTGGTAGCACCTACTCATCTGCGTTTTGATTTTTCTCATTTTAGCAAGATGACAGATGAAGAAATCAAACAAGTGGAAGATTTTGTCAATGCCCGCATACAAGACAAATTACATTTGGTCGAAAAAAGAAATATTCCGATTACCGAAGCAATGGCAGAAGGGGCTATGGCGCTTTTCGGAGAAAAATACGGCGATACCGTCCGTATGATTAAATTTGGTAATCATGCAGAACTTTGCGGTGGCACCCATGTTAAAAACACCAATGACATTTGGCAATTTAAAATTTTAAACGAAAGTGCTATTGCTGCCGGCATCCGGCGTATAGAAGCCATTACCGGTGATGCTGTTAAAGACTATTACAAACAGCAAGACGCCCAGTTGACTGCTATCAAAAAAATGTTGAAACATCCGACCGACTTGAACAAAACCATCGAAAATTTACAAACGGATAATCAACAATTAAAAAAAGAAATTGAGCAACTAAAAAGAGAAAAAGCCCGTTTTTTGCAAGAAAGAATGAAAAATGAATTTGAAAATCTGGGAGATATTAAATTTATTGCCCGCAAACTTGATTTGGATAGTGCTACTATTAAAGATTTGTTATTTTCATTTGGTAAAGATGCAGAAAATATTGTAGCGGTTATTGGTTCTGAAAACAACGGTAAAGCCATCATCAGCGTTTATATTTCCAAAGCACTGGTCGAAAAGTATGGATTACATGCCGGTCAAATGGTTAGAGAATTGGCCAAAGAAGTGCAAGGAGGCGGTGGCGGACAAGCATTTTTTGCCACAGCCGGTGGTAAAAATCCGGCCGGATTGGACAAAGCTTTGCAAAAAGCTAAAACTTTAGTTCTGGAAAAAATAAACGTTAAATAAACTATAAAAAAGTTGTTTTAATTTGTTTTATGAAACTTAAACTTATCATTGCCAGCACCTCAACCGTTTACGGCGGTTCCTATTTAGAGTATTTAAAAGATGAATTAGCCCAACATTTTTATAAAGTTGAAACGCTACTGTTTATTCCTTACGCCCGACCAAGCGGTATGAGTCATGATGCTTATACCGGTGTCGCCCGTAATTTTTTTGAGAAAATAAATATCAATGTCAAAGGTATTCACGAATATAAAGACCCCAAAGAAGCTATTAGGCAAGCGCAAGGCATTTTTATCGGAGGTGGCAATACCTTTGTTTTGGTCAAACAATTATACGACCGGCATTTATGGGATATTTTAAGAGAAAAAATACTATCGGGAACACCATATTTGGGCACCAGTGCCGGTTCAAATATTACCGGACAAAGTATGCAAACCACCAATGACATGCCCATAGTAGCGGTGCCGGATTATAAAACTTTAGGTATATTCCCGTTCAATATTAATCCGCATTATCTTGACCCTGCCCCCGATTTATTAAAACACATGGGCGAAACACGCGATACACGTCTTAAAGAGTATCTATATTTTAATACGACACCGGTGGTAGCGCTTCGTGAAGGGAGTTGGATAGAAGCAACCAATAACCATTATTATTTAAAAGGAGAACATACGGCCAGGGTCTATTTTAATCTGAATGACATCAGAGAAATACCAAGTGAAACAGACCTTAAGCCGTTATTTGCTACAAATTAGAACTGTCAAAAATCAAAGGGAGCAAATCATGAAGTGAATCGGATTTGTAAATCTTACCAACTTCACCCATAAAATAAATTTCGATATTTTTGTCCTGCTTGATTTCATATTCGGCTATGGCTTGCCGGCAAGCGCCACAAGGTGGAATAGGTTGATCCAATTTATGATTTTCGGAACGAGCGGTAATGGCCATTTGTAAAATTTTTTGCTCGGGGTACTGCGAGCCTGCTGCCCAAATAGCCACACGCTCAGCACACATTCCGGAAGGATAAGCTGCATTTTCCTGATTATTACCTGTTACTACTATACCATTATCCAACATAAGGGCTGCGCCAACTTTAAAATGTGAATATGGTGCATAAGCCATTTCTCTAATGGCTATGGCTTGTTGCATTAATTGCCGGATATTTTGAGGCAATTCGGATAAGTCTTTATAGACGGTTATTTCCGAATAAATTTTGATTTTTTCCACTGCTTATATCTTTACGACCTTGTTCAGGTATTAATTTTCTTCTTTGCCGGAGTCACCTCCTTTGGCAAATTCATCTATATTAAAGGTTAATGAAAAACGCATGGTGTTGTCTAAAGGCGACCGTAATTTTCCCACCGAAAACAAATAAGACAAATCCAATATTAAATAATTGTATTTGAACCCTGCACCTACGGTGAAATATTTTCTGCGTCCTTTGATTTCACTTTCATGAAAATAACCTGTGCGAATAGAAAATGAATTTAAATAGGTATATTCGGCACCTGCTGACCACTGAAACTCTTTTAATTCTTCGTCAAAACCACCCGGTGCATCTGTAAAGGACTGAAAAATACCGGTCATCCAATTGACATTATCATCTTTACCTTTAATAATATTGCCGTTGGCATCTCTAACTGGAGGGGTTGGCACTAATAATTTATTGGTTTCAAAAGTTAAACCAATGGTATTATATTCGTCCATAATAAAATCAAAACCGGCACCCAATTTTAAATTAGTCGGTAAGAAATCACCTTCGTCGCTTTTGTAATATTTGATTTTAGGGCCTAAATTTTGAATGTTAAAACCAAAACGGTAACGTCCTTGAAAATCGGTAAAATCAATTTCTTCAGATTGGTAATATCCATTGATATCCACTGCAAAACTTTTGGCAGCCGTAGCATCGTCGTTACCGGTTCCTAATTTTAAATCGGATAAAATAAAACGCATGGCAACTCCCATAGAAAAGTTTTTGGACAAGCGAAGACCGTAAGAACCGTCCAGATAAAATTCATTAGGTGATACAATAGGCCCCGGATCTCCGTTGATATCGGTTAATTGTATTTCGCCCAATCCAAAATATTTGATGCTGACACCAAAAGCACTACGGTCATTTAATTTTTTATAGTAAGCGGCATTGATAATTTTAATATCGTTAACCAACTGGCTTAAGTAAGGTGTATAACTAAAACCCAGCCCCATATTACTATCTATACTGACATATTTGGCAGGATTCCAAAATTGTGAAAAAGCATCTGGGGTTGTTGCCACACCCATATCGCCCATACCTGATGCCCTCGCATCACTGGATACTAACATAAAAGGCACTGCGGTGGTAATAACTCTGGAATCATTGCTTTGTGCCAAAATATTTGAATAAATTAATAAGGTAAGTATGCTGAAATATAATCTTTTCATTCTGTATATTTTATTTTAAAGGGTTACAAATTTACAATTTTATTATTATAAGATGACTAATTTTTCTATTTTTTGTGCCGTTTTGCCTGTTTGGGTCCTAACCGTAAGCTTATAAACATAGACACCTTTGGCCAATTTATTGCCAAAATTATCACGGCCGTCCCAAGTTATATCCCGAGATAAAAAGCCGTCTGTCAAGACACTTTGACGGTGCTGCCAAACCAGTTTGCCACTGATGGTATAAACTTGTATCATCACATCCAAATTTTCAAACGGATGATTATGATTAAACCAAAATTCGGTATAATCAACAAAAGGGTTGGGATAATTTAACACATGATCTATAGCTATGTCTTCATTTTCTACCACCTGAAAATTAATTTCGGTGGTGCCGGAATTATTATAAACATCCCAAGCTTTGATATGTAAAGTATGCCAACCGGGTGTCAGGTTAAATAACCGGTATTTTACATGCCCCCGTTGGTAGGTGTTATTTTCGGTTTCATAAAAATCATTTAATACATACAGTTGCGTTTGGTTATCATCGAGATAGGCGGTAATATCATGACCAATACCCCCAATGGTATTTATCCCGTGTTCATCGGATAAATCTAATAACAAATACGGATTGGCATCAGTTATACCCCCCGATACAAAATTTTTATCATTAAGATAAGCTTTGATAACCGGTGGTTGATTGTCCTCTTCGGCATTTTCATCAACACCTCCAACTATAATATCATCACTATATCCTATTTTTTCTTCCATATTGTCGACCGCATAAAAGCTCAAGCGCCCTTTACCGTAATTCAAATCAATATCTTTGGGAACTATAAACTCAAAGGTAAAGCGACCGTTGGTTACATCAGCCTTTCCTTGAAATAATTTTGGGCCTAGTTTTTCAAATGTCATAGTATAGTCATTATGATCATTATCCAAAACTTCATCTTCTTGATATTTGTCAAAAACTATTGGAAATACTTTGCCGTTAAAATTTGACATTAAGTTACCGGTTGCATCTTGCACTTCTCCTTTTATAATCATATGTTTTAAGGCTTTAAGTGTATCTGTCGGTTGGTTATTTATAGAATTTAATACAATTTTGGGTTTGGCAAATCCCAAGTCGAAACCGGGATCACCTAAAAAAGCTATGTTAAACTTCCCTTTTCCAGAATTGGTATATACTTTGGCCATACGCAGAGCTTCGGCCGGATTTTTGATAATTTGACCATTCATACCATTGCTCAAACCAAACAATGCATGATAAAAATCGGTATTCATATTTTTAGCATTGGACGTCCATATTTCACGCACCGTTGAGACCATTTCCAGCACACCGCCATCCGGATTCCAAATTAGGTGTTCGGCTGCTGTTTCGCGTGTTGCATCATCAAAACGGGCAAATTCGCAAGTCATAGTTGTCATAAGTGGCAACCGATCAAAATTATGTAGTTTTAAAACGTCATCCATGGTCAACATCCGTTCATGACTTAAAGCCACCTGATTGCCATGACCAATATAACCGAGTATTAAAGTGCCTTTTTCAAACTGATTGATCAAATCGCGTTTGGCATCGGGATATCTGGGACCACCGGGCGTATTCACCTGTTGATAAGCATCTTGATAAATCTTGGTCAGGTTATATTCAGGATGCACTTGCTTTATTTTGGTAGCAATAGCCTCTGTATTTGTTACAAAAGCGGTATCACTACTGTGACCGGAATCGGCATCATCAGACCAAAGTGTTATAAAGGTTCGCCAATTTTGCTTGGTATCTTCCGATAGATAGCTGTCATACTTTTGATATAAAACCTCTGCTTCCATATCGTTTCTAACCAGCAAACGTCCTACGGCAATATCAGGTAATTCAAACCTACTTTCCAGGTAACCTTCATTGTTGTCCATCATTACAAAAAAATCGTCGGAACCAATACTATCTACCAAGTTAAAAGCATCCAAGCTCTCAAAAATAGGCACTATATTGCTTCTTCCGCCCACCAAT
>Ga0256843_1001166_pt1 | contig 21241 bp, 23 predicted proteins | sample AlvinellametaG_FD_191572 | JGI IMG/M metagenome (GOLD analysis project Ga0256843, IMG submission 191572) | Pompeii worm associated microbial communities from hydrothermal vent at the East Pacific Rise, Pacific Ocean - Alvinella | ecosystem: Host-associated > Annelida > Integument > Unclassified ... | reverse complement strand
CCTAAGCGCCGTAGAGTTTAAGGAGATTACTGATGGCAAGATATAGAGGTCCAGTAGAAAAAATCGAAAGAAGATTTGGAGTAAGCCTTAACTTAAAAGGTGAGCGTCGTTTAGCAGGAAAATCTGCTTTAGAGAAGCGTCCGTATGGTCCAGGTCAACATGGTCAACGTCGTAAAAAAGTTTCTGAGTATGGTTTACAACTCAATGAGAAACAAAAAGCAAAATTCATGTATGGTATTTCTGAAAAGCAATTCCACGCACTATTTGTTGAAGCAAAACGTCGTGATGGAAATACAGGTACAAACCTTATTACACTTATCGAGCAGAGACTTGATAATGTAGTTTACAGAATGGGATTTGCATCTACTCGTAGATTTGCACGTCAATTAGTAACTCACGGTCACATTCTTGTAGATGGTAAAAAACTAGATATTCCTTCTTATCGTGTTAAACCAGGTCAGAAGATTGAAATTAAAGAAGCAAGTAAAAACAATGCTCAAGTACAAAGAGCTATTGAACTTACAAACCAAACAGGTCTTGCTCCATGGGTTGACATCGATGCTGATAAAGTATTTGGTATCTTTACTCGTCTTCCAGAGCGTGAAGAAGTTGTTATTCCAGTTGAAGAGCGTTTAATCGTTGAGCTTTACTCGAAATAATAATTTAATAAAAAGGGCGTAAAAGAGATGAAAAAGATTAAAACTACACCACTTGCTCCTCAAGAGTTTGAGGTAGAACAAATTAGTGAGAATGAAGCTAACATTATGGCATATCCGTTTGAGACGGGTTATGCTATCTCTTTAGCTCATCCACTTCGCCGTTTTTTACTAAGTAGCTCAGTTGGTTATGCACCAATCGCTATTAAAATCGAGGGTGCTAAACATGAGTTTGACTCAGTGCGTGGTATGCTCGAAGATATTTCAGATTTTATATTAAATCTTAAAGAGATTCGTTTTAAATTAAATAACGATGCTACAGAAGCAGAAATCAACTATAGCTTTGCTGGTCCTTGTACTATTACAGGTGCAGATCTTAGCAATGATGAAGTTGAAGTAGTAACACCTGATGCCCCACTTGCAACTTTAAATGAAGATTCAACTTTGAACTTCAGTATTAAAATTGCTCAAGGTATTGGATATGTTGCTAGTGAAGATACATATGCAGAGATTGAGGGAGATGATTATATCGCCCTTGATGCATACTTTACACCTGTAAGAAGTGCAACGTATAAAATTGAAAATGTACTTGTAGAGGACAACCCTAACTTTGAAAGAGTTGTTATGAACATCAGAACTGATGGTCAAATCTCTCCAATCGATGCATTTAGAAACTCTTTAGAGGTAATGTACGCGCAATTAGCTGTATTTAATTCAGAGATAAGTATTAAAGCTCCAACTACAATTGAGAGAGTTGAAGAGTCACCGGATCTTAAAAAACTAACTACAAATATAGATAGTTTAGGTTTAAGTGCTCGTAGTTTTAACTGTCTTGATCGCTCAAATATTAAACTAATTGGTGAAATTGTACTTATGAGTACAAATGATCTTAAAAATGTTAAAAATCTTGGTAAAAAATCTTACGATGAGATCGTAGAAAAAGTTCAAGAGTTTGGTTTTACAGTTGGTGCTGATTTAGAAGATGATGTAGTAACTGCACTAAAAAAGAAAATTGAAGCGGCTTCTTAAAGTACGCTAATTAAAGAGGAATAAGATATGAGACACCGTCATGGATATCGTAAACTAGGTCGTACAAGTGCTCACCGTAAGGCACTTTTAGCAAACCTTAGTATTTCGTTAATTGAACATGGTAAAATTGAGACTACTGCTGTTAAAGCTAAAGAACTTCGTTCTTACGTAGAGAAGTTAATCACTACTGCTGCTAAGAGTGATGCTAATGCACACAGAGCAGTATTTGCTGCGCTTCAAAACAAAGAAGCAACTAAAAAATTAGTAAATGAAGTAGCACCACAATACGCTGAGCGTAACGGTGGTTATACAAGAATTACTAGAACACGTATTCGTCGTGGTGATGCTACGCCAATGGCATTTATCGAATTAGTATAATTTGATTCTTTTATCAGGGCTTTTGCCTTGATAAACACTTCTTTTAGAGATTTACTCTAAACTTTCCACATTCTAAAATACTTAATCAGGATATAAATTATGAGTACTTTCGCATTTGGAACACAGAGAGTAAGTGATGCAAATTTACTGCATATTGAGGCGCTTAAAGAGGCTATTGAAGTAGGTGTAAGAGTTTTTGAGACATCAATTCACTACACAGATGGTGGTGCACAAAGAGCTATAGCACGAGTTATGGCCCTTTTTGAGGATGCAATAAGAGATGAGATAGAAATTATAAATTCATCGGTATATATGCAAAACGATACACAAGATATTGCAGAATTTATAGAAGAAGAGATAAAAAAATCTCTAAAGAATCTTCAACTCAACTCTATAGAGACTTTTTTAATAGAGTGTGAAGATGCATTTATCAATGATGCATTTACTGCTCTTGAAAAAGAGATACAAAATAACAATATAAAAAGTTATGGTATCTGCAATAAACAATCTTTTGATATTGAAAATTATATAGATCAAGCGCAAAACGCTGCAAAAAGCATTGGTAATGATAAACATGGCTTCAGAGTAGTTGAATTAACAATAAATCTTTTAGAAAGAGAAGCTCTACAATATGCTGCATTGGCAAAAAAGAGCGGATTAAGAGTTCTTTCGTGCAGACCGTTAGATGCACAAAAAGATGGACTTGTGTATCGTTTGGCAGAGTATGAAGAGCCAAAAGATTACTATCATACGCTCAATGAACTTTTAGAGATTTGTGAGAACGATCAGCTTCACGCTCTCTATAATCTTGTAGAACAGATGGATATGAATAGGCATAAATTTGGTTTTATAGGAGAGTATGATTCATTTTTAGTCTCTCAGATATTACCACATATCAAAAAGACGATAGAGAATATCTCGCAAGAGGTTTTAGATACGCTTTTAGAGTATATTGATAGATTTCTACGTGAGTATAGAGATATGGTTGCTTATGAGTCATCAAAGATGACAAAAACAGCACTTAAAGAGTATTTTAAAGATTGTAATGCAAAAATGCAGGAGTGTGCATTTCGATTTTTATTGGAAAATGACGATATAGATTTTGTAATAGTGGGAATGAGAAAACCAAGCTATGTTCAGGAAGTAATGGCTTTAAAAAGCTAGCTAAATTTATTTTTTATCACTTGTTAAGGGATTTTGTCATATTTTATGACTATAATTAGAGGATATAAATAACTTCTCTGAAAAATTAGAATGATTTGAAGGATACAATGCAATGATACCATTTACAGATGAAGAGCTAATGGAGCCAGTAAAACATGTTATAGATAAAGTTCGTCCATCATTAGCCCTTGATGGTGGGGATATTGACTTCATTACAGTCAAAAACGGCAATGTATATGTGCAACTTAAAGGTGCATGTATAGGATGTGCAAGTAGTGGATCAACCCTTAAATATGGTGTTGAGCGACAGCTTAGAATGGATATTCATCCAGAGTTATCTGTTGTAAACGTTCCATTTGGTATGGAAAACGATATAGACAATCTATAAATTTTAACGGCAAAGAAGAAGATGGGTACAATAAGTAAATATAAGATTTTATCACAAGCTAAAGAGAGTTTTTCAAAGGCAGATTATAAGAGTGCACTAGAAAAATTTGCAGAAGTTTTACAAAATTATCCAAACTCAAAAGAGGCTTATAATGGTGTTATTCTTTCAGAAATGGCTTTAAGTGGAGAGACCGGAGCAGAGGCTCTTTTTGATTATTATGAAATCCTTCAAGAAGAGGATAAAGAAGAGGCTGATGCTGTAATGGAAGAGATACTACAAAATATGGATGGTGCTATCGATAAGATAGGTGAGATATTTGCACAACCACTTCGGGAACGCATAGAGTTTGAAGATGGTATACTTTACAGCGACTTTAAAAAACTTTTAAATGAAGGTGCTGATTTTAAAGAGACTTTTGAAAATATTATGTTCTCTACGAAAGTTATCATTACGGAAAAAGAGGATTTTATAGACTTTTTAGACAAGTTGATAGAAAATGGGTTTTCTGAGATGGCATTGACATATCTTGAAAATGCTTTAAGTATCTATCCTAGTGATAAACTTCTTGCAAAACTTTTGAAAAAATTAGCCCAAGGTAAAACTATTGAAAATTGAACTTCCAAATCAATCTTACAAATATGTAACAGAAAATTCTAAAGAGTGTGACAGTGATACAGCTTTTGTTTTAACAACACAAAATGAAAAATATTTAGAAGATGCAAAATCGAATCATGCACACTCAATTATAAAGATAGAAGAGATAGCACCGCTTTTTGGAGTCGATAAGATTAAGATTGTAGGTATTACAGGAACAAATGGGAAGACAACAACAGCAAGTGCAATTTACTCATTTTTGTTAGACCTTGGTTATAAAGTTGCAATGCAAGGAACTCGTGGATTATTTATGAATGATACAGTAGTGGAGGGTAAGAGTCTGACAACACCTTCAGTGCTTAATACTTACCGACATATTTATCAGGCTGTAGAAGCTGGATGTGAGTACTTTATTATGGAAGTTAGCTCTCACGCAATCGTTCAAAAGCGAATTGAAGGGCTTGATTTTGAGCTCAAAATCCTAACAAATATTACACAAGATCATCTTGATTATCATAAGACACTAGGAGAATATATTTCTGTTAAGAACTCTTTTTTTCAAGATGAAGGTAAAAAGCTTATCAATAAAGATGAGGACAGAGCTGCTTTTAATATTAAAAATACTTATACTTATGGTATTGAAAATCCTGCTACATATAGGTTGATGGCATATTCGCTGAATGATGGTAGTAGTGGGATCATTCAACATTTTCAGGAGATAGTACCATTTACTGCTTCACTCCATGGTTTTTTTAATCTTTACAATCTCATGGCAGCGATTTCTGCAACACATCTCATTACAGATAAAAGTTTAGAAGAGGTTTGTGATGTTGTTGATAATTTTGCAGGTGTTAGCGGAAGAATGGAACAGGTATGTGCAGCTCCAAATGTTATTGTTGATTTCGCCCATACACCAGATGGAATGCAACAGGTTTTAAATGCTCTTAAAGAGAAAGAACTGCTTGTTGTATTTGGTGCAGGTGGTGACAGAGATAAGTCAAAACGCCCTTTGATGGGGCGTGTAGCTGCTACATTGGCAAAAAAAGTTTATATAACAAGTGACAACCCTCGTCATGAAGATCCAGACAGTATAGTCAATGATATATTAGATGGTATAGAGGATAAAGAGAATGTTGTTGTAGAACTAAATCGTAAAAAAGCTATAGAGATGGCACTTGATGATCAAGAAGAGAGTGAAGTTGTCGTTATCCTTGGAAAAGGTGATGAGAGTCATCAGATTATTTATGATGAAAGATTTCCTTTTGATGATAGAGAAGTTGTACGAGAACTTCTTAATATTTAAAGATTTTTAAATGTTAAAAATCTTCTTGATACTGTTGTTCGTCTCTTCTCTTTTTTCTTTTGAAAAGTGGGATTATATAGATAAACAGTATCATTTTACCACTCACGATGAATTAGATAAAAAATATGACTCACTTATTTCTCCCTATTTTTATAAACATAAACTACATTTTTTTATAACTCCTGATAATATAAAAATAGCCTATAAAAATTTTTTGGTTAAAAATGCAAAAGCAACTATTGTGATATCTAGTGGTCGCACCGAGGGAATGGTAAAGTATCAAGAACTTATTTATGATCTGAATAAAAACGGCTATGATGTTTATATCTTAGATCATAGAGGGCAGGGTTACTCAGAACGTCTTGTTACAGATAAGCAGATAGGATATGTAGATAATTTTTTTCATTATGTGGATGATTTGAAATTTTTTGTAGATAATTTTGTATCTAAAAAGAAAAAGAGAGTTTTACTCGCGCACTCTATGGGTGGAGCTATTGCATCACTCTACGTTGAACGCTATCCAAATGATTTTAATGCTCTTGTGCTCTCTTCTCCAATGCATGAACCTTATATTTTAACACCAAATATGACACCTAAACTTTGTAAACGAATGTTGAATAAAGAGAACGATTTACTTAACTATGTTTTTGGAACAGATAGTTATGATGTTTTAAGTTATAAGTTTGAAGAGAATGATTTGACACATTCGAAAAAGCGTTTTGAGATTATGCAAAAAGCATATCAAAAAGAGCCAGAAACAAGAGTTGGTGGGCCAAGTAAAAAATGGTTAAAAGAGGCATGTAGATGGAGTGCGATTAGTATCAAAAAAGCAAAATATATAAAGATACCAGTACTACTTTTACAAGCGGAACTTGATACGGCAGTAACAGCACAAGCACAAAAAAGATTTTGTCAAGAAGTTGAAAATTGTAAGGCGTATATGATAGAAGGGGCATATCATGAGCTCTTTATCGAAAAAGATATGATTCGACAAAAAGCGTTGAGTGCTATTTTAGATTTTATTGCTAATATCTAAAATTCACACCTATATACCCAATATTGAGTTGAGATGTTGGTTTTATAGATAAACTGTTGTCAAGTTTTTGGTAGGAGACATTTTTGTACTCATACGCAATTTCAACATCAAAATGCTCATTAACAGGAATAAAAAAACCTGTTCCAAGATTCCATGAACCATATGTTAATGAACCATTGTTTAAATCGGCAGGAGTCTCTAGATATCCAGCTCCAAATCCTGCTTTAACAAAAGGGTTTATGTAGATATCAAAATCCCATGCTTTTAAAAGTTCTATATTAAAACCATATTTTTTTCCATCACCTGAATCAAAGATTGATGACTTGTTATCAACATAGTCAAAGGAAAACTCAATGGCATAGGCTTTTCTGTCTCCATAACCAATTTTAAGACGCAGAGCATCGTTACTGATAGTATCTTCACTACCATTATATTTAACAGTTTCACTGTTATAGGCATATCCTGTACCTAAGTATATTTTTGCTTCTGCATAGAGCAGAGATGAGATAAAGAGTAAAAGGGGAAGAAGTTTTTTCAAGTTATTTTCCTGATTTTTTAAAGAAATTATATCTAAAAAGTTGCATACTAACTTAAAAAAGAAAACTTATTTAATGGCATTAGAATAGAGGCGTGAAATTTTTGCTATAATTGCACAAAAATTTTAAGGAGAATTTCCATGGGAATTCCACAACCGGCATATTATATCTTTAAATGTGAGCAGTCAGCTCCTCCAGGGATGCCAAAACCATCATGTGTTACACCACAGACTCAAGACCTTTTTCAATATCTTGCACAAAAATTGATGCAAGAAGGTATTATGGGAACAGTTCAACCGATTCGTACATCTTGTATGAACCGTTGTCAAATGGGCCCGGTTATGTTAGTTGAACCAGGTCATACTATGTATGCAGGATTAACTAAAGAAAAAATTGATAAAATTGTACAAGAGCATATCCTTGGCGGAAACGTTGTTGAAGAGTTTGTAATTGATTCTGAGATGTGGGATGAGCCAATTAGCCCTGCTGATATGAAAAAACAGATGGGAATGTAGGAAAAATAATGACAATTGAGATGTTGTACAGCAAAATCCATCGCGCTACTGTTACAGATGCCAACTTAAATTATGTTGGTTCTATTACAATAGATGAAGAGCTTTTAGAGGCGTCTAAGATGCGTGTTGGGCAAAAAGTAGAGATACTAAACATCAATAATGGTGAGAGATTCTCAACGTATATAATACTTGGTGAGCGTGGTAAGCGTGATATTTGCCTTAATGGTGCTGCTGCACGAAAAGTTCATAAAGGTGATAAGGTCATTATCGTTGCTTATGCAACGTATGATGAAAAAGAGTTAGAAACATACAAACCGACAGTTGTTCTTCTTAATGATGAGAACAATATAGATGATATTTTAGAAGAGATATAGTTATGTTTGGTAATATGGGTGATTTGGGAAAAATGCTGCAAGGCTTTGAAGAAAATGCCCAGAAGCTCAAAGATGAGTTGGCTTCAAAAACTTTTTCTGTAAAGAGTGGAGGTGGGATGATCGAACTTACTCTTAATGGAAATGGTGAAGTTATTGATCTTAATATCGATGATGAACTTCTCAGTGATAAAGAGTCTCTACAAATTCTTCTTATTGGTGCTATTAATGATGCCAATAAAATGGTCCAACAAAACCAGCAACAGAGTGCTTTAGGTATGCTTGGTAGTATGGGTCCTTTAGGTGGAGTGAAGTAGGTGTTTTTACGCCTACTTCTATTATCACTACTTTTTTTTATAAATCTTTATGCCTGTAAAGGTGGTTACGCTTCATGTGTTCAAAAAGTTAAAGACTCCAACTCCATTACAGAAAAATCCTTACATCTTCTTATAGTAAAAGATAGACGTTTAGTCTACTCCAAAGAAAAACCACAAGGTAAAATATTAAAATATGATCCTTTTTTGTCTCTCTATTTAGTAGAAGAGAAAAGTTCTTTTGCATACCCATTTGAGATAAATATGCGATTACAATTAGGTAATGCTATGGTAACAGCAGAGGGTTCATGTGAAGGAAGATTTACACATCAACAAGTTGGATTAGATCAATTTGCTAGATATAGTGAGCAGTTGATTATCCCTTCGATTATTACAAGTTCTTGCTGTTGGCTAGAAGGAGTTGTCACATCTAAGGGTATCATTCAAAAAATCTACCTTAAACATTTTTTAGAGAAAAAAAATGTTCTTTATGGAGATGTAGGTATTCGTGTTGGGCAAGATGGTAAACGGGCAATAGTAATAGCAACAGACCCTTTTATAAAACCTAATCCATTTCAAAAAGGTGATATCATTTTAAAAATGGATACTACCAATATTCAGTCTGCTGCAAAATTAATGCAGAAAATCTTATTTTCTTCTATTGGATCCAAACATCTATTTGTAATTAAAAGAGGATCTCAGATATTCTCTTTTAATCTTATAATACAGAAAAGGTATGGTGGTGGCTTTATTAGTGATACTTTTTTAGAATCTAAAGGACTCTATTTTGATGCAAATCTTTCTCTTAGTAAAATAGATGGGGAATTTAAGCATTATGGTCTGTTAGTTGGTGACAGGTTGATTCAAGTTAATGGTGTTTTAGTTCATACACAAAAAGAGCTCCGTACATATATAGAAAACTTTCAAAATTACTCCTCTTTGCTATTTGAACGTAATGGCTTCGAGTTTTTTGTAAATATTAAGTAGAAAAAAAGTACAATTTCACATGCAAAATTTTGAGCAATTTTTATTAGATAATTTACCAGTGTCAAAGAGTATCCACCCTACCTATGAGAGTGCTTTACACAATATGCTTGAAGCTGGTGGAAAGCGTTTTCGTCCTGCACTGCTTTTAGGTGTTGTTAAAGCGTATAATAGGCTCTTGTTAGAGTCTGCATATCATGCAGCATATGCTATAGAGTTACTTCATACTTACTCCCTGATTCATGATGATTTACCTGCCATGGATGACTCTCCACTACGTCGTGGTAATCCTACACTTCATGTCACATATGATGAAGTTACAGCTATACTTGTAGGAGATGCTTTAAATACCTACTCCTTTGAGATTTTAACAAAAGCTCCTTTTTCAGATGAGATAAAAGTAAAACTCATTTCTGAATTGGCACAAAATGGTGGTTTAAATGGTATGGTCCTTGGTCAAGCGATAGATTGCTATTTTGAGAATAAACCTCTTAAAATTGATGATATTAAGATACTTCATACTAACAAAACTGCGAAGCTTATTGCAGCAGCGCTTAAGATGGGTGCTATCATTACAGGACGTGAATCTGAGGCTGATGAGCTGTATGACTTTGGTATAAAACTTGGACTTTTGTTTCAAATTCAAGATGATATTCTTGATGTGACACAGAGTAGCCAAGAGGCTGGAAAACTGACAAATAATGATGAGGATAAAAACTCATTTGTAACGATTTTAGGTTTAGGTGAGGCTCTACATGAGGCAAATCTTTTAGCAGATGAATTAATAAAAAATATGGCGAGTTTTGATGAAAGCCTGCAACGTGAGCTTTCACCAATACTTACAAAATACATAAATAGACATAAATAATAAGGAAAATAGATGAGTGATAATGCAATGCGTCAAAAGATGGCAAACAGTATAAGATTTTTAGCAGCCGATATGGTTCAAAAGGCAAATTCAGGCCATCCAGGTGCACCAATGGGATTGGCAGATATTGCTGTTGTTTTGAGTGAACACCTAAAGCATAATCCTAAAAACCCTTCATGGTTAAACCGCGATAGACTTGTTTTCTCTGGTGGTCATGCCACAGGACTTATCTACTCGCTCTACTATCTTTGGGGATATGGTTTGGAGATTGAAGATCTTAAGCAGTTTCGTCAATTAGACTCTTTAACTCCTGGACATCCTGAATATGGTCACACTGCTGGTGTTGAAATCACAACAGGACCATTAGGTCAAGGTGTGGCAAATGCAGTAGGTTTTTCAATGGCAAGTAAATTTATGGGTGCCCAAGTAAATTCTGACACTGCTAAACTTATCGATCATAATGTTTACTGTCTTTGTGGTGATGGTGACTTAGAAGAGGGGATCTCTTATGAAGCATGTTCTATTGCCGGACATAATAAACTTGATAACTTAATTCTTATTTATGACTCTAACCGTATCACAATTGAGGGAAATACTGATCTTTCGATCTCAGAAGACATTAGAGCACGTTTTGAGTCTCAAGGTTGGGAAGTACTCGAGTGTAATGGTCATGATTATGATGAGATTGATGCAACTATCACGCAGGCAAAAAAAGCAGACAGACCAGTTCTTATTATCGCAAATACTATCATTGCAAAAGGTGCAGGACCATTAGAAGGAAGTCACCATTCTCATGGTGCACCACTTGGTGAAGATGTAATTGCTGATGCAAAACGTGGTGCTGGTTTTGATCCTGAGAAAAAGTTCTTTGTTCCTGAAGATGTAATGGTACGTTTTCGTTGTGCAATTGAAGCTGGGGATTTAGCAGAGCGTGAGTGGGAACATTCATTAAAAACTGCACCGCTGCTAGAGCAAAATGAAGCACTTGAAGCACTTTTAAATCATGACTTTTCACGCATTGAGTGGCCAGAGTTTGATAAAGCAGATGCTACAAGAAATACAAATGGAAAGATCTTAAATGCTGTGGCAAAAGCAATACCTGCATTTATTGGTGGTTCGGCTGATTTGAGTCCATCGAACAAAACATATCTTAATGATATGGGTGTTTTTCCAAAAGGGAAAAATATCTATTTTGGTATTCGTGAGCATGCTATGGCATCTATTGCAAATGCGATGGCGCTTTATGGTCCTATCATGCCATTTACTTCAACTTTCTTTGTATTTTCAGATTATCTCAAACCTGCAGCTCGTATTGCAGCACTTACTGGAATTCAGCAGTTCTTTATCTGGACGCATGATAGTATTGGTGTTGGTGAGGATGGTCCTACTCATCAACCGATTGAGCATCTTTCTCAATTCCGTGCTCTTCCAAACTTTTATGTATGGAGACCGGCTGATGGACGTGAGAATGTAGAGGCTTGGAAAAAAGCTCTGGAAATGAGTAAATCTCCATCTGCATTTGTATGTTCACGTCAAGGTTTAGCAGTGCTACCGGATGCTGTTCGTGGTGAAGCAAGTTGTGGTGGATATCTTCTAAGTACTGATGATAATGCAGAAATAACATTGATAGCTTCAGGCAGTGAAGTAGAACTTGCACTTAAAACAAAAGAGCTTTTAAATATACAAGGCAAAAAAGTAGATGTTGTTTCAGTTCCTTGTTATGATCTTTTTATTGAACAAGATAAAGCATATATTGACACTATCATCAAAAGTGATACGAAAAAAGTAGCTATTGAAGCTGCTCGTGGTCTAGAGTGGTACCGTTTTGCTGATGAAGTTATCGGTATGGATACATTTGGCGCTTCTGCTCCTGCAGGTCAACTTTTTGAGAAGTTTGGATTTACTGCTGATCAGATAGCTAAAAAAATATAACTTTTTAGACACTGTCCGTATAAACAGGCAGTGTCATAATTTTGATAATGTAGTTCCAAGATAGCACCTTATCTTATAGTTTTTAATCTGATAAAAGAAAAATGAAGTTTTATTTATTTTACGTTTTATGGAGCTATCTGTGTTTGATTTCGTCCTTTTAGTTTAGCTTCATAGAGTGCTTTGTCTGCTTCTATATAGAGATCTTTTGCATTAAATTCTTCATTTGCACATTTACTACTGATTCCTATACTTACTGTTGTATAGCCAGAACAGAGAGATTTCTTATGTTCTAGTTGAAGTGCCTCAATTTTTTTAGTAAGGTGTGATATCCACTCTTGTGCATTTTTTTTATTTTGGGAGAGTAAAACTCCTGCAAACTCTTCACCACCTAAACGAAAAACAAAATCACTATCACGTTGAATATGTGTTTGTACTGCTGTAGCAATTGTTCTAAGAATTTCATCACCTTTATTATGTCCATAATAATCATTATAGTTTTTAAAGAAGTCAATATCTAATATAAAAAAGTTAATACACTGTTTGTTTCTTTTTGCAGTAGCTATTAATTTATTTATGATGTCATCATAATATCTACGATTATAAAGATGAGTCAGTGGATCAGTTATGGAAAGTTCTGAAAGCTTTTCAATGAGTTCTCCTTCATGTTTTCTTACTGATTCAAGTTTTTGCTCATAACGCTCATAGGCAATTTCATTGAGATAAACACCAAAAAGAATAAGTAGTGATGCTAGAACAAAACGTATCCAGTTAATAATAGTCCATTCACCATGTTCCCAGATGCCAATTCCCAAGAAGGTCATACTGAAGATAATAAAATAGAAAAAGAGTGAGAAATAGAGACCACTTTTTTTCCCATTTGCAAAAATGGCATAAATAGGCAGAAAAATAGTCCAGATAAGAGAAAAATGTTCGCTATGAGCGTAATAGACAAAAACAAATAAAAAAAGCATAAGTGAGAATGTTGATAGTTTTGCTGTTGTTGCTATATCTTTTGTTACTTTTATATAGAAGAAAAGTAGTAGTGAGACAAGTAAAGCAACAACGTTAAGTGTCGTTATCTCTTCTCTGTGTAGTACTGTAAAGTTGAAAATAGCGAAGAAAAGAAAGAAAAGCATAGCAATAACAATAGCACTATTGACGATGATAGCTCTACGAAAACTATTTTCATTATTGAAAGGCATTTGACACTTGAAAAATGCTAGAATCTTATTCATTAAAGGACTTCTTTATAAGTGTGTATAATACAACTATAACACTTTATAGATAAACTAATACTTTAACTCCTAAAAATATAACGCCTAAAAAAAGAAGAGAGCTTATCAAAACCAAGGCCGTTACAATTTTTGGCTCACAATCATAAAGTGATGCTAGGTTGACATTTGCAACTGCAAGTGGCATAAGAAGTTCTATGAAGATAATCCCTTTTATCATAGAGTCAAGCTCAAGATTATAGAGTACTAGAAAAGCTATAAATGGTAAAAGTATAAATTTGAAACTGATAATCCATGCGATGAGTACTCTATTTATCTCTTTTATTTTTGTTCCATAGAGGTAAATTCCAAATAAAAAGAGCTGCATTGTCATAGAAGCATAAGCACCCATCATCAACATATTCATAATCGTATCTGAGGGTTTATAGCCATTAACACTTAAAAAGATAGCCAGAAGTGCAGCCCATAGTATAGGAAGTTTTATAATATTTTTCAGAGATGTTTTTACATCAAAACTTCCACGTGAATAAAAGTATACTCCTATGGTATAAACTACAAATACATTTACAAGATTAACAACTGTAGTATAAGGAATAGAAGCTTCTCCAAATATAGCAATGTTGAGAGGGATACCTAAATTACCGGTATTACCGATAATAGCTGCTACCATAGCGATAGAGTACTCTTTTTTATTGCTAAAGAGTTTATGAGCAAAGAGGGCTGAAAATATAAGCGCAATTACAACAATAACAAGATAAACAGATGGTGCATATAAAAGTGTAATATTTACAGGATGTAAAAGGAGTCCCCAAAAGGTAAGAAAAACTTGTAAAAAATAGACATTGAGGAGTGTAATGGTCTTGTCATCTATCTGTTCTCTAAAAGTTCTTTTTGCGAGATAGCCCATAACAATGAAAACATAGATACTTAAAATGGAAAAAATAATTGAACTCATATGAGAATTATACTGTATAATTGCACTATGAAAACAATTGAAGATATAGAAAATATAATAAAAGAGAATATGGCAGTAATGCTTTACTTCTCAGCACCTACCTGTAATGTTTGCCACGCTTTAAAGCCAAAACTGCTTGACGCTATAGAAAAGAACTTTAAAGAGTTTGAAATTCTTAGTATTGATGTTTCAGTAGAACAGGATATTGCAGCCCACTATAGTGTCTTTGCCATTCCTACTGTTTTAATATTTTTAGATGGTAGAGAGTTTGTAAGAAAGTCTCGTCATATGTCTATAGATGAGGTTATTGCAGAGATAAAACGCCCTTATGAGATTATGACCTCATAAAGGCAATAAGTGCCGCAGTTATAGCAACATTAAGTGACTCAACACCACGATTCATTGGGATAATGAGCTTCTCATTACAGAGTTTTGTAACTTCAGGGCTTACTCCTTCACTCTCATTTCCTAAAACATAGATAGATTTTTTCTTCTCTTTTACATTATAAATATCTTTTTTTGCTTCAAGAGAGAGTGCATATATATCGGCATTATCAATCTCACACAATAAATCTTCAAGTTTATTACAAAAATAGATGGGAATTTTAAAGAGTGTTCCTGCACTTGCTTTGACAACCAAAGGAGAGATCTTTGCAGCGTTCTTTTTGGGTAAAATGATGCCATCAACATTCCCAGCAGCACAACTTCGTATAATCATTCCAAGGTTTTGTGGATTGTGAATACCATCAAGTGCTATAAGTCTATACTGTTCTAATTTTTTTATCTCTTGAGCATTTTGATAGCTTTTTGCGATGATATCAATGGCTACACCTTGATCTTGTTTTGCGTTTTTACTTATACGTGAAAGAGCAGATTTCTCATGACGAGTGATTTCAATATCACGTTCACGTGCCAGTAAGAGTATCTTCTTGATAGCACCGTCACTCTTATTTGAATTTGCAATATGAAGTTTGTGTATTTCAATGTTTCTGTCTTGAAGCATCTCTATGACAACATTTCTTCCATACAGTGTAATTACCTTTTCAAAAAAAGCTTTTTTCTCTTTGTACTCTTGTGAATCTTGCATTCTTTACTCCATAATATTGTAAACTATTTCAGTTTTGTGTTTTGTTTTTTTGATTTCATGTATACTCAATCCTTCAATCTCTAAACTGTTAAATGCTGTCAAAGAATTAATATTTGCTTTTGCTACCTCACGTAACACTATTCCACGGTAAGCTTTTGCCCAATGTGAAACCGTTTTACCATTTTTTAGAAATTTAAGGGTTGTGTAGGGTTGTGTAACTTTATAAAATTTATCATAATACCCTGCTCGTAGGTCTAAAATGTCATGTTCATTGAGATAGAGGTCTAATTGATAGCTAAAGCGGTCTTTATAAAATTTCTCCGGAGCAATATTACCTATGGAATTTCCTTGTTTTACTTTATAGTTGGCAATAGTATCACCTCCTCGAATCGGTCCATAAAGGTTTGAAAAGATAAGTGTATGCTCACGCAGATACTCTTGCGTGATATTTCCTTGTTTGGAATATTGTAGATAATCATAGGCTACACCGTTATAACGCTCTATAGCATGCCTAAGTGGTGAGTTGAAAATATCGACGATATAGGGTTGACATTCAGAAAATTTTTTAAATCCAAAGAGCGCTTTAATAGTATCTTCATCATTGCTAAGTATGATGTCTCTATAGGCATTTAAAATTTCATCTCTTGCCTGTATTGCTCCAAAAAGCTCTTGTGCTTTTTCTTGACCACCACTGTTTTTACCTTCTGATGGTGAAAAAAGTATTTTTAACATTTCTTCTCTTTTATGTTATGATATTTAAAGTTATTTTGGGAGTATAGTATGAAGTTTATCTTATTTACATTAATTTGTATCTTTTTTGCCAATGGAAGCTTATTTGCAGATATAGGGCAGATAGAAAAGATGAAAGGAATTGTAAAAATAAAACATAAAAACTCTTTTAAAAAGAGAAGAGTAAAGGTTAAAAGTAGTATTAAAAAAGGAGATATTATCTCTACATCAAAAGATTCATATACATCGCTTCATTTGAATGATGGGTCAAAAATAGTTTTAGGGGAGTCTTCAATAATACACTTTATTGCTACAAATGAAATTTCGCAGAATAATGGAAAGATTTTTTATAAAATTGTGCATAGAAATAAAAAAAATATTCTAAAAATTAAAACACCTTTTGCAATTATTGGCATTAAAGGCACTACCTTCATTGTAAATGCAGATAAAAAGAATAATTCTGTTGCTTTGCAGGAGGGATTGATTGGTATTGGAAGTATAAAAGGTGAATTTTTGCTGTATACAAAAGAGATACTTGCTTCTTATAACAGATATATAGATAAACAACTTGAAGATTTTAAAAAATATCAAAAAATCAAGGGATTAAAACCTGAAAAAACAAAAAAATTTGATCTAAAAGCAAATAATATTGTATCTTTTTCAAATAATATTGTACAAGAGAGTAGTTTGAGTAGCAGAGAAAAAGCATCATTTGAAAATTTTGAACGATTCTTACATTCAGGTAAGGTTGTCTCTCAATCCAGAGATAAAGAGAAAACACTTGAAGAGGAGTTAGATGATTTAAAAGGTCCCTCACGTGCTAAAGACCCTGCTCGGGCAATGAAAGAGAGTATGAACTTTGATTAGGTTGTTTGATGAGAGATAAAAAGGTCTATATCTCTATCTTATCTATTTTTTTTATTGTTATTGTTACACTCAAATTTTATAAAGTAGAGCCATTAGAGAGTTTCTCTTTACGTTTTAATGATATTAATTTTGCATTGCAGAAAAAAAAGATTCATGAAAATATTGTTTTTGTAGCTATTGATGAAAAGAGTGTTAATCATTTTGGTCGCTGGCCATGGAACAGAAAAATCCTTGCAAAGGGCATAGTAAATCTTGCTTTGGCTGATGTCGTATTATTTGATATCATCTTTTCAGAGAAGAGTAAAGATGTTGAAGATTATACTCTTGCTCAAAGTATAGCCTCGTTACAATCCAGTGTATGTGGTTTTTTTTTAAGAGAAAGCAGTACACAACGACCAACAGATAATGAGTTAGAAATTCTAGGTGATTCATCATTAGATCTTTTACAAGCAGAAATAAGCGGAAATAAAAAAATTGAATTTCTTGCTTCAGATTTTGCTGAGTTAAATATTGACCCCATATTGTCATCGTGTACTTTAAATGCTCTTTTTTCAACGATACGTGAGAGTGATCAACTTTTTCGTTCCTATCCTGTAGCACTCTATTTTCAGCAGATACTCTATCCCTCTTTAGGTGTACAAGCTTTACGTATAAGATTAAATAAGGATATCCGTAGTAAAGACAAACATAATGTTATGATAGGTAAAAAAAAGATCTGGCTTAATGAACATGGATTTACTCAATTAAATTTTTATAATTTAGATCAATATAAAACAGTTTCATTTTTGGATCTATATCAAGGAAAGATTCCTGTAGAGTATTTTAAAGATAAGATAGTGATTGTAGGTGTTTCAGAGGTTGGTGCAGGTGATATCGTCGCAACTCCAGTTGGTGCAATGCCTGGTTCGTTACTTCACTATACGTTTTTATCAAATTTTTTAGAAAATCATCTTATTACTAAACCTGCGTATCCTCTGTATATAATACTTTTTCTTTTTACTTTTTTACCATCTATTTTATTATTTGTTTGTAGAAGTATTCGTTGTCGAATTGTATTAAATATCTTTAGTTATCTTCTTGTATATAGTATTGTAAGATATCTGTTTGTTACTTATAATATCTATATAGATATGTTCTATCCATTGATAACACTTTTTTTAAGTGGGGTTATTGTTGAGTCGATAGCCTTTAGCCGCCAGGAGAAACGTAGTAGATTTTTAAAAGAGACATTTTCATCTTATCTCTCTTCAGAGTTACTTGAAAAGTTGATCCAAAATCCCGATGCTCTTAAATTAGGTGGTGAAAAAAAAGAGATTACAATCCTCTTTAGTGATATTCGGGGCTTTACAACTATGAGTGAAATGTATGTACAAAAACCTGAGGAGTTAATCAACATACTTAATAGATACTTTACACCTATGACAGAAGCTGTTTTAGATAATGGAGGTATGCTGGATAAATATATAGGTGATGCGATAATGGCTCTTTATAATGCACCTTTAGATAAAGAAGATCATGTCGATGCAGCTTGTCATACAGCACTTTTAATGGTTCAAAAACTTACACTACTTAATGAAGAGTTTAACAAAGAGGGACTTGAAAATATTAAGATTGGTATAGGGATTAACAGTGCTGAGGTGATTGTTGGTAATATTGGTAGTGAGATGAAAAAGGATTATACTGTTATAGGGGATGGTGTTAATCTCGCTTCACGTCTTGAGGGTTTGACAAAACGATATGGTGTTACTATTTTATTAACAGAATTTAGTGTTGCACAATTAAAAGAGAATTTTATCTATAGAGAGATAGAATTAGTAAGAGTAAAAGGGAAAACAGAATCTGTCCTTGTTTATGAATTGATGGAATTTTCTAAAAAGTCACAAAATTTAAAAGAGTCTTATGATAAAGCTTTAGCAATATATAAAAAAAGAAATTTTTTAGAAGCAAAAAAAGAGTTTATAAAAATTATTGACAATTATGATGATGCAGTTTCAAAATATATGTTCAATGAGATAGAGAACAACAGAGAATGGAGTTCTAAACTCTCTACTCAGCAAGAAAGGGAAACATAAAACGATGGAAAAGGGAAGTAGTTTGGGAGCTAATGAAATTTTAGAATTGATTTTTATCTATTTAACAGAGATATCTTCTTTACGTAATTATGATGAAACTATTAAATTGTTGGCAAATATGGGCAGAGCATTAACAAATGCAGATAGATGTAGTATATGGTTAGTAAGTGATGATAAAAAGACTATATGGACGAAAGTTGCACATGGTGTTGAACGATTGACTATACCAATGGGAAGTGGAATAGTTGGTAGTGCAATTGAGAGTGGTCAAAAAGTTATTATTGAAGATGCCTATAAAGATGATAGATTTAATACAGCGATCGATATGCAGACTCAATATCGAACTAAAAGTATGTTAGTAATCCCAATGTATGATAATGATAGTAATATTATAGGTGCTATTCAAGCTATAAATAGACGAGGGGAACAAGACTTTTTTGATAAAAGAGATATTGACAGATTACTTCTTGCATCAACATATGCAGCAGAAACAATCATAGCTGCAAAATTGGAAGAGGAGATTACACAAACACAAAGAGAAGTCGTTTTTACTATGGGTGCTATTGGTGAGAGTCGTTCAAAGGAGACAGGAAATCATGTCAAGCGTGTTGCAGAATATTCAAAAGTTTTAGCTTTAGCTTATGGTTTAGATAGTAAAGAGGCTGAACTTTTAAGACAGGCCAGTCCAATGCATGATATTGGAAAAGTCGCCATTCCTGATAATATTTTAAATAAACCAGGTCGTTTTAATGATCAAGAGAGAGCGATTATGAACAGACATGCAGAGCTTGGATATCAAATGATTAAAAGCTCTTCTAGACCACTACTACAGGCTGCTGCGATAGTTGCTTACGAACATCATGAAAAATGGGATGGCACTGGGTATCCAAGATCTTTAGCCGGCGAGGAGATTCATATCTATGGAAGAATAACGGCTTTGGCAGATGTATTTGATGCGTTAGGTAGTGATAGAGTCTATAAAAAAGCATGGGATGATCAACAAATTTTTCAGCTGTTACGCAAAGAGAGAGGTAAGCATTTTGATCCTGAACTGATTGATCTTTTTTTTGATAATCTTGAGACTATCTTAGAAATCAGAGATACGTTCAAAGATAGTTATCTTAAAGACGTAAACGAAGATTACTCAAAAGAGTATATGATTAAAGTTTTAGGAGCATATGGTACTAAAGCAAAAGATTGTGGGGCAACCTCTTTTTTATTAAATAAAAATACAGTTATTGATGCAGGAAATCTTATTAATACACTTGATGTTGATTCTGTAGATGTTGAAACAATTTGGTTAACACATTCTCACCTTGATCATATAGTAGATATAGCGTATATAATAGATAATTTTATACATTTAAGATCAAAAAGTTTAAAAATAGTTGGATTGTCTGAAACAATAGCAACTTTAAAGAAGCATTTTTTTAATGATGCTATCTGGCCAGATTTTTCAAAAATACATCTATCAAATGGTCTGCCAGTTATAGTGTATGAAGAGTGTTCATTGCAAAAAGAGTATAAATTGTCAAATAATGAAACTTTGCGTGCTTTTCAAACAGATCATACAGTTGTGAGTTGTGGTTATGTATATACAAAAAATGATAATGCAATTTTGATAACTTCAGACACGCTCTCTTTGGATGGAATGTTTAATGAATTACAAAAAGATAAAAAGATAAAATCTATAGTTGTTGAGTGTTCATTCCCAAATAGATATAAAAATTTGGCTTTGGAGAGTAAACATTTAACCCCAAAATTACTTTTTGAACAGTTGAAAAAGTTAAAAAGAGAGAATATTAGACTCTATATTAATCATATAAAGCCAATGTACAAAGAAGAAATTGTTTCTGAAATAGAGCAAAACAGGGGTGAATTTACTGTAAAAATACTAAAAGATGAAGATTTTATAGATTTTTTCTAAAAACCCTTGACATTGATTTCATTTTGCACTATAATTCTGGCTCAAATTCGATGCCGACATAGCTCAGTTGGCTAGAGCAGCTGATTTGTAATCAGCAGGCCCGGGGTTCAAATCCTCGTGTCGGCACCATTGAATTTTGAATATTAGAAACAGTGTTAGACCAGAATTAGATACTCTAAAGTATCACGATGGTGGGATAGTCAAGTGGCCAACGACGGCAGACTGTAAATCTGCTCCCTATGGGTTCAGAGGTTCGACTCCTCTTCCCACCACCACTCATAAACAACACGCGGGTGTAACTCAG
>Ga0256843_1001164_pt1 | contig 21275 bp, 25 predicted proteins | sample AlvinellametaG_FD_191572 | JGI IMG/M metagenome (GOLD analysis project Ga0256843, IMG submission 191572) | Pompeii worm associated microbial communities from hydrothermal vent at the East Pacific Rise, Pacific Ocean - Alvinella | ecosystem: Host-associated > Annelida > Integument > Unclassified ... | reverse complement strand
TTTTCAACTTGCGTAGCCTCTACTAATCCAAGCTCTATTAGTTGAGAACGAAGTTTACGTACATAGCGCGGGGTAATCCCAAGCAATTCGGCCAAGGTCTTATCGTCGTAATAGCAGACCAAATTACCTGCCTCGTATTCTTGTGCTAAAGTTGCAAAGATTTGTCCACGATAGCCGCGTGATGACGTATCTTTGCTGTCAAGCCTCCAAATATTTGCGGCCAGAACCCTAAACATGGTTCCAATCGCTTTGGAGTCAAAGCGCTGAGTGTAGGTTTTGTTCCGAAGTAATTCCGTGTACACCGGAACAAAAATCTTATTTATTTCTCTCATAGACCTCTCCCCTTAAACCAACTTACCATATATCTAAATGGTAGCATTGAAATTGAGAGGCGTCAACATGTTTGATTATATGATTGGAGTAGACGTGGCTTTACGTAAAACTGGGATTGTCTTTGTCAAGATGGACCCATTAGAAATTGTGGAGTCCAAGGTTATTCAGTATAAGGCAGAGATGACAACTGGCACCTATGAGGAAAGTGAAGATTACTATAAGTTCATTAAGGCTGCATTCTTAGATTTGGTACCAGACGATTTACGAAGCGCTCGGTTTGTTGTTGAAGGTATGCCCCGGCATGGGCATTACAAGTCGGCTATTAAGATTATGATAGCTAGAGTTAACTTTTACCGACTCATTAGCGAGTTATTTCCCGATGCGCCGGTTCGCGTGCCGGATGTCTTCGTGTGGAAAAAAGACCTGATGGGGAAAGCAAATATGACAAAGGACGGCACGAAAGAATTTCTTGAATATCATTATTCTTATATTCCGGGCTTGACAAACGCATTGAAATATGTAGATACTATGGATGCAGCCGCATTAGCATTGTGGGGGTTAACTTATGGCGAATATTAGAGACAAGCTACAAGCAGACATTCACCCCGATTATAGAGTTGATATTGAATCCCTAATACGTAGTACGGGATTGAGTGTAACAGATGAAGGAATGATTTTGCTGGAGGACGTTGCGGATTTACCACCGCAAGCTTTGTTAGACATTATGTCTAGGCTGATTGGGGCTATGGAGTATATCGAAAGCCGCCGAGCTTTAATAACTTCGTTGGTGAAGCAAAAAGCAGCGGATTTGAACTCGCTGGAGGCCACTAAACGCCTAGAGTATTTGGAAAAGCGTGAGTTTGCGCGAGGTAGCAAAACGGACTCGGAACTTGTAGTCAGTAAAGACCCACAAGTGGTGGCTTTAAAAAAGAAGATAGCTACGTATGAGGCTTTTGGGCAATACTTAAAGGCCATGTATGAGCTACTTAGCATGGCACATTATACAGCGAAGACCGCGCTTAATACAGCAACTAATAGGGGGACAATGGGTTATGAAGGATAATTTGAAGCGTCTAATTCCAATTATTTTATTTTTTCTTTTGCTGTTTTATTTAGGAAGCACGCAAGCACAAACAAGTCAAGTGGACTATTTCCCACGTGGTACGATTTCAGCATCATACTGCAAGGGGCTGGATAGCTACAACTATACATCCCTAGAGGCAAATTACTACGTGTACTATTTGACTTTTGGCCCTTATCCGATTTCGTATTTAGATGTTTTTGGCGGGGTAAGCTACAAGTTTGAAGACCCTACACCAGAACAAGGTGAGTTTGGGTATACTATTGGCTTATCCTGGACCTTCTTATTTGTAGCAGCACGGCCAACATACAACAACCAGTATGTACTTTACAGAAACTTTGATACATGCTATGTTTACTTCGGGGTTAACTACCCTATCTGGTGGAATACAGGGGTGAAATAATGCAGAACGATAGACTGTACGTAGATTCGGCTTATGACCTAGAGCAAAGGGCATTTGTACCAGGCGGGTTTGTTGAGCTTGTTGACCGCATGGGTGAGGACTTAAAGCCAGCAGAAGTTGCACGTATCTCTTATAGTAATGCTGACAAGAAGAATGTTACTCAAGACATTAATTTAGTAGAGTATCTTTGGAGCAATAAGCACACATCTCCTTTTGAGTTCGTCGAAGTAGAGTTTCGTATTAGGATGCCAATTTTTGTTGCACGACAATTATTTAGGCATAGGACCGCAAGTGTTAATGAGTTTAGTATGCGCTATTCCAAAGCATTGCCATTGGTTTGGGTTGCCGACCAGTACCGTGTACCAGACAAATTAAACAAGCAAGGTTCTGTTGGAAAAAATGAAGCCGATGATATACTGAAGGCTGCACATATTGCCGCTGCCGAGTATGCGTATCGAGCCTATCTAGATGCACTAAAACAGGGTGCGCCCAAAGAGCAAGCACGCACCATATTACCTGTAGCAATGTATACAGAGGTACGTTGGAAGCAGGATTTCAAGAATCTCTCACATCTGCTAATGTTGCGCATGGACCACCATGCCCAACTAGAAACCAGGTACTATGCTATAGCTATGTATAGCCTGTTGCGTAGGTATTATCCAAATCTAACAAAATTATTCAAAAAATATACGTTAGAATCTATAACCCTAACTCACGATGAGTTGGAAATACTGTTGGCTGCAGTTCGGGCTAACAATCCAGACCACATCACGAATAGTGTTAAGAGCAAGAGTCGCGCTAGTGCCTTATGTGATATGTATTTTGGTCGCGGAGGTTTGCGCAACTCAATAGAAGCAGATGCAATAGAGCGTGATATACTAGAGTTCAACAAGCGGTTACTAAGGGAGGAAGTAGAATGAAATTGATGATTTTTTTGGCTTTACTGGTTTTATTTACGGTTTATGAAAGAGTACGGCGTAAACCATATTTGGCTTCATTGGTTGGTAATACCTTAGCGGCATTATTTGGCTATGGTGTTTACCAAATTACATACACCGACCTAACTGTATACTATACAGAAACCGACCTTTTTGAGTTTAGACTGTTCGGACATACTTTTCATTTGGTGCCGATAAATGCGACGGCTATTACATTTGGGGAAGTTGTTATTGTTTCCACAAAAAGCTGTCGAGGAGGTTGTGTAGATGCCGTACTTAAACATGAGTTCGTACACGTTGACCAGTATCGGAAAATGGGGAGTTTAACCTTCTTCTGTATTTATCTTTTCTATTTTTTGCGCAATTTCTTTAGAATCTACGGAGACTGTCAGCAAAAAATACACCAAGGCATTTATATGGGAGTTCAAAACTGCTGGAGCCTTGCAGTACATGAAGCGTATGAAAACATTCCGCTAGAGATTGAGGCAAGAGAGAAGTCAGGCTATTGACCGCGCCTGAAAGGTGTGTTAAGCTAGGTTAGATGTAGTAACAGGGAGATTAAAATATGATGACAAACGAAGTAAACATTTCAGGGCTTGTAAAAAGCATTAAAGAAGATGGCGGCAAGTATGTTGCTACGGTTGAAGTAGTGCGTCGTTATGGAGCAGACCGCCAAAGTTCAAACATGTATAACATTATCCTTCCAGCCGGTGGAGGTTTGGCACGTGCGTTTGAGTGGGCACAAGAAAAGAATAAACCATTATATGCCTCTTTTCGTGGAGTGCTAGCCAACCGCAAGTTTGCAGAGGGCGATAAGTACGCCAATCACACGCTAATTGTTGCGATGAGCGTTGGTGCAATGGGTACTGGTAGCGACGGCCAGTGGGCTTCTGCCGCATTTGCTGGAGAGGTAAAATTTGCGAAATTTCAGTACACTGCGAAGGGAACGCCTTTTGTTCGCGTACTTTTGCGCAATACTCGTGTGGTTAAGGTTCGCGGCGAGGAAAAGGAGTTTAGCTCTAGTGTTTTCGTTACTATTTATGATGTTGACGAAGACCAACGGGATATTTTTAAGAAAGGCACGAAGATGGCCGTCTTTGGACGCCTAGAATCCTATGAGGCTTCCGATTCGCCGGGTTCTTATATCACTACTATGACTGCGGATGACTACTACCCTCTTGGTGTGCTAGATGTAAATGCAGTTGCCGACCAAACCAAGGTCGTAGAGGAAAGCATTGAAGATGAGGTGGATGAGGACGATGACGACATCCTCGCCTTCTAAACCACGGCTGCTCTATGCAGCCTTGCCTGGTTTTGAGAGCGTTGTAGACGCTACGGAAAAGAAGTGGAAGCAGACTAATTTTGTAGATAATGCCGGGTTGGATGTATATGGGGCATTGCCTGCGGTAGCTTTTTCAATAAAACACTCTAACGTTATCCATACCGTGTTCCGTACTGGATTAGTGCTTGCGCCGCCACCAGGGGTTCACGTTATGGTGGCTGGACGAAGTGGTAACGCTTTTAAACGCCTGGCTGTCCCCTTTTATGGCATTGTTGATGCTTCTTATAGGGGAGAGGTACGTGTAGCGTTGACTGTCAATTCAATCACCCAATACCCACTGACCCTTGGAGGCCCATGCGGGACTGGTGAAATAAGACTACTACAGCGACTTTTTGCGGACAATGACGGCCAGCTTAGCGTGGAGAGGGTTGCAGGTATGCGACAAGATGCCGTTGCCATACAATCCGAGTATTTTCAACTGTTTCGTGGGTACAAAGAAGACGGAATGCCTTATACTTACGAGGAATTCATCGAAGACTATACTGCCTTTGCTGCAAATGCTATCGGTACAGCCTCCCCTACAAGTACGGCAATTGCTCAGCTAGTGTTTCTTAACTATACTGGAATTGATTTGACTGAAATGGAGTTTGTGCGCGTAGACTTTTCCGAGCTTCCTGAAAGTGTTCGCGGTAGCGCTGGATTTGGGTCAACAGGTTAAAATGTCGGGCTGGAAAACTCCAGCCCGATGCACTACTATTTGTGCAGAGAGGTGAAGATGCCGAGATACGATTATAAGTGTAAACAATGCGGGAACATTTTGGAGGTTGAGCATAAATACGACGAGACTCCCGAATTAGTTTGCCCGGAATGTGGGTCTACAGAATTCAAGAGATTAATAGGAAATGTAGGTGTTATCTTAAAAGGGGATGGTTGGTATTCAAAAGATTCAGCACTAGAAAAAACTAAAATCCCAAAACAAGTTTGGAAAAATGCGGAAGATAAAGGCTTGGTATAGGTTAACGTTATGCGCATATATAGAGTAAACTCCGATAATCTACAGGTTGCGATAACTGGCGACAATATTGAGCTTGAATTTGAGTATGATGTTGATGCCCTTACCGACATAGAAGAAGTTGATGGGTACCTACTACATATATTTGGCCTTAATGGAAGAACATATATCAGAAAAATTGTAGTACCGTTAGACGTTGTGTTTAGTACCTACCCGGAGGTGAGTATTGTTGACGAAGCTACGCAGGAAGAAGATTTATTAAACGAATTTGTAGCACTATATACAGATGTTTAAGGGTGTGCTAGTATAGAAAAGGGGGTTGTCCTTTGAGCGCTTACGATGAAATTAGAGCACAGTTGCCGCTATCGCGTGTAGTTGCGCAATACACCAAGCTCATTCCTGTAGACCCTTCTGCAGGAAAATTTAAAGCTAAATGCCCGTTACACAAAGAAAAAACCCCATCATTCCATATTAATGATGATTTGGGAGTTTTTTACTGTTTTGGGTGTAAAAAGGGTGGGTCTGTTATTGATTTTATCCATGAACATGATGGTATCCCTATTCCCGAAATTCCTGCATATGTACGCGATGTTTATGGTATAAAAATATCAGAAAACATTTCGGACGAAGCAAGGTCAAAACGTACCCAGCACTTGAAGTTTCTTAAATTGTTTATCGAGTATTTTAATACTGGTAAAAATATTGTACAAGCTCTTAGTTATTTAAAGGGGCGTATCCCCAATATATCCCAGAGTGACCTGGAGCGTTTTTCTATTTTTTATGTACCAGATGATGCTTCTGTAGATACATTTCTTAAGAGTCTGTCGCAAGATGAACTTAATACTGGCCTAGATTTGGGCGTTATATACAAGACCAAATCTGGAAAATTTTTTATGCCTTTTAAAAACCGTATTATTTTTCCCGTAAGAACTTACGGGTCTACTGTAGCCCTGAATGGACGTTCGGTAGACGAGAAAGCGGCTAGGAAATACTTGCTTACGAACTTCAAGAAAAAAAGTTATTTATGGGGTTTGCGGGAGGCTGTGTCTCTTGCAAAAGAAAAAAATATAGGTTACGTATACGCTGTAGAGGGTGTAATAGACGCCCTCTCTCTAGCAGTGCAAGGGCAGCCAGCTGTAGCCTATTTAGGCTCTGCAATGTCGAAGGAACAACTTCAGGTAATTCAAGCATCCTTTACGCATCTCATAGTAGTGCCAGACTCGGATAAGGCGGGAAAGCTTGGAGCACACGAAACTATACGCAATGCTATATTTTCTCAATTTTCCATTTCTGGCGAGGTAATAAAGCTGCCAAAGGGCAGCGATGTTGCAGATTTTTTGCAAGAACATACTGTTGAGGATTTAAATAAACTATCAACACGTACTTTTGAAGATTATTATATTGATTTTTATGTTCTAAATGCTCAAAAAAACGTTCCATCAAAAACAAATGAAGCAATTCGCGCGGCATTCCTTGCGGCAATATTACCAAACCTACTAGATTACGCAACAAACCCGATGTCGGCAGCAATACTTATGCGTGTTGCGCAGCGCCTAGCAATTAATCCACAGCACCTACAAATGCTGTAGCAAAGAAGAACATCAGAGATAAGATAAAAGATACAAAAGAAATAAAAACCATGGAGTTGCAGATTACTTCTGGTGAGCTTCGTATGTTGGGCGCTCTCAAGGTTTTACCTGTATTATTTGACCAATTGATAAAGAAAAAGTGGTATACAAATTTGACTGTTTACTTTAGGGATATTGCCGAATCGTTTTATGAAAATAAACAGAACGGAGAGGGCTTTTTAAGTATTCTTGAAAAGAAAATCAAAAATGCCGAGGAATCTGTACGTGAAGAATACTACAGAATACTAAGTATGATTCCCACGATAAAGAACGAGAACTCGGCGGAAGAAATTTTTAAAGAATACATAAAGATATTTGACATAAAATATTCAAAAGGCACGAAGGTGCGCAAACTTTTAGCTCTTGCCCAAGTTGTGGAAGAAATGACTACACCGGTCACACCAAAAGAGCATGAGCGGCTGACAAAAAAAGCAGAAGCCATAAAAAAGAAAGCTGCGAAAGAACGAGAAAAATTACTTGTCAAACCTAAGTATGATAATGTAATATAGGAAAAGATATTTATGGTCCAAGACGAAATACCTACCGTTTCAATTGACGACTTACGTTTATCGGCGAGTTCGCTAAAGACCTACGCCAATTGTCCGCGTAAGTTTTTTCTACAAAAAATTGTAAAAGAGCAACCTACTCATCCAGAAAACATTTATACCTGGATTGGTACACTTGTACATACAGCCACTTACTACAGCATTGCTGATTATACGGACGGTACGTGGCATGTAGGCGACAAAAAATCTATTACAGAAGTAAAAAACTTCTTTGAAATCCTATGGGAGTCTGACGGTGATATTGACATTATCCGTAGGCTAACTGATGATTCCGTAATAGACCTTGAGCGTCCAAACTTTTCTAGTCGTCCAGTTAATGATACAAAACTACTAAAAGACGTTACACTCACCGACGAAGACAAGTGGAAGTCTTTAGCATGGTCCTTGGTAAAAAATGGTTATAACCTAATGACTGGAGTAGTCCTTGAGCTAGATGGCGTAAAAAGTGTGCAGCTAGAAGTGCCGCTTTCTTTCAGACGCTACGGGGCTAATTTTATTGGTTATATTGATATATTTGTCGAAACCGAAAACGGTATCGCCTTCTTTGATTTGAAGACATCGCGTAGGCCGATTACAAAACCGGATAAGGACATTCAATTTTTTCTATACCGTATGGGACTACGAGAGCAGTACGGGCTTGATTATCCACCTCCTGGCTATTATGTCCACCTGCGCAGTGGACGCTTGTATCCAGCGAACACAGATGACCTTGAAGTCTTCAAAGAAATGGACGAAAAAATAAGTTCATTGATTGGTGGAATACTTGATAATAGGTTTGAGCCTAATTTGGGCTCTCCGTTATGCCCTTATTGCGATTATAGAGGCTTTTGTTTTGTTGGTGGAGAGGTTCTAACTGCTGCTTCAGTGCTGGACCTGAATATTCTGCTGCCCGAAACAATACCGGATGACCTACCAATAGTTGAGGATTGATTATGGCAATAAATAAGCGTGATTTAATTCGCTTTATTGGTGATGGGCTCTACTCTTATTACAAACGTGGAGCTTTAGTAGTGTTGCCCACCTATGATTTAGGCAAGATAGACGAGACTACAGAATTACCAAAAATAATTAAAGAATTTTTCATTAAGCCATATGAAGAATTACTTGAATATCGAGATAAACTGCCAGAAGCTTCGTTAGAAAGGGTTCAATTTGAAAATAAATACCCTAAATTGGAGTATGAGCTTGGGGAGGTAGCTAACTTAATTTCTGGCTTTATCAAAGACTATATCAGTAGGCTTAATCAGGCACAAGTTGAAAAGGAAATGCTTTCAACAATGCATATTGACGAAAAGACTCGTGCAGTAATTCAAGAACAACTAGCTACTTTTGGTAAGGTGGAAAAACGTGGATGACACCAGATTACATTTACGCTTTGAGAAGGACGAAGACAAAGATAATTACCTACACTATAAGATAGTTATTGCCAAGATGATTGAAGTAGGGTATGCGCTAGGGCGCGTAAGCGTAATATATGCGCTGGAAAACCCTACGGATGCTCAATTGGAGTATGCTGATAGTATGGCAAGACACATTTTGGTAAATATGATGGGCATGTTTCCAGAAGATGTGAGCAACGAACAACTACGCTCTGCCATTATGTCTAATGCCGCCCTAGACCGTCTAATAGACGTAGAGTTTTCGGCTGGCCTCATGTCCTTACTAGAGGTAATCATCCATGCAGCAGAAGCTGGTAAGGTGAGTATGGGCAGACTAGAGGGGTCTATTGTAGACCTTATATTGGCTTCAGAGGACACTGACAACGATTCTGACACTCCTGGGATACTAGAACTTCTGGAGATGATTGAAAATCTGCCTGTAAAAAAGTTACTGGCATGATATAATTTTTTTGAGGTTAAAGATGATTGATATTCTCAGTGGACCAACCCTGTATATTGTGGGAGTCGTTGCTGTTGTTATTGTTGCGCTATTTGTAGGGAAGTTGAATCTACGCAAGAATGTTCCTTCTCTAGAAGTCATTTTGAAGTACGCCCAAATTGCAATTCGCGCTGTTGAAAAATTGTCTGATAATGGGCAATACGAGGGGCTTACAAACGAAGAACGTCATGCTCGTAAGAAGGCTGATGCCATTGCTTTTATTGAGAATGCCCTAAAGAACGATTTTGGTATTGAGCCAAATGCTGTTATGCGTTATCTAATTGACATGGCAATTGAAGCCGCCCTAAAACAGATGGAAGGAAAGTAGCGTAATAGATTCTGATGCAGGACGCCGCCCGTTAAAACGGGCGGTTGACGCAAATCTGTAACAATGATTTATATGTTTGATGGTTCGAATGTTTTGATGCCAAGTGCTAGTCCAGGAGATGTTTGCATGGTTGTTTATACGCTGAAGGCCCCTTGACGGGGGCCTTCTTCTGTGCTATTGTAAAAGCATGTCTGGGAACACCCTAAACGATATTATTAAAAATACAATAGAAGAAATAGAACTGCTTGATTTTCCTCCTGATTCTGAATTTTTTAAGGATGGGTCATTGGCTTTTGATGATGTTACCATAGTACCGTCTTATTTAACTGCGGTATCTTCTCGCAAAGATGTAGACGTACTAACCTCAATTACTGATATACACGGAAATGAGTTCCGCATGTTCCCTGTTATGGGAGCTTCGATGAGTTTTATGGGGGAAACCGTCGCGCGTGAACTGGCAGAGGCTGGTGGTATACACATCTTGCCGCGTGTAGAGTGGTTCAGTAAACAACGGGTTAAAGTTGCAAAAACACTTAATCAAGATGGAATACCATTCGGGATGGCTATAGGTGCGCGGGAGAGAATGTCGCTAATTGACCAAATTTTTGGTAGAGCACTGCGTTTTTTATCGATTGATGTTGCACATGGGGCTTCTGCTGCTACAGCCGCCATGTTGAAGGCCCTTTATCACGCCGGATTTACTGATGGTGTAATTGTAGGGAATGTGGGGTCTCCTTCAGGGGCACTATTTATTGAAAAGGTAGCAGAAAAGTTAGGGTACAACTCAATTATTATAAAAGTCGGTGTTGGTCCTGGTGCCGCCTGTACCACCCGTGTCAAAACTGGCGTTGGTGTTGGACAGTATAGCGCAGTACGTGCCGTATATGAGGCCATATCTACATACGGCGGAAAGGGTATTACGACCTATATAATCTCTGATGGTGGCGTAGAAAAGCCAGCAGACTTTGTTAAGGCGCTTGCTGCCGGGGCAGATGCTGTTATGATGGGCAAATACCTAACTTCTCCAGATTTTGACGGGGAAATAACTATGGAAAATGGTCAAAAGTATTTTACCTATTACGGTATGGCGTCTACAAAAGCAAAACATGGAGCTAGTGATTATGTAGAGGGTGATATTATAAAAGTACCCGTTAACTTTAAAAATACAGGCGAAGCTGTACGTACATTAGAGTATGGACTACGTAGCGCTATGACTTACGTTAACGCAAAGAAGGTATCAGATATTCGCCGTGCAACGGTTATCAGCAATTCGTATGCTTCGGTAATTGAGGGACAAGTTCGGGGAGAACAGTAGTACTATGGAATCGCCGTATTCTGCTTTTTCTGTTTTACAAAAACTTGATGCTGGAAAACTTTTTGCAAAAAAATTAGCATCTATTAAGTACGTAAGTTCTAGTACGCAGCATAGCAAAGTAGATATTCCTGAGATTGCGTGGAGAAATTTGGATGGATTATTGCATTTTAGGGAGAGTGCAAGGTCGGTGCAGGAATATTTACGGGTTACGGAAACACCTGGGGGAGTGTATATGCTTTCTTTGGGGAACGCTTCCAAAACTAGAACGCCAACCTTTAGGTCTTGGCTATTAGAGAAGAGCTTACGCACTATAAAACCCAGCATTAATATTCGCGCAGTACAGACAAATAAGTTCTGGGGAGTAAAAGTAAAGAAGACCTATTCTGAGGCGGACTATCGAGCCTGGCTGGATATTATGTACCATGTAATACGGGCGGTACAAGCCATACAGTTGCACAAAGTTGAAGATAGGCTTCTAGCAGCCGTACATCAAGACACATTTAGGTCATATAGTATCTATCGGTCTGATACAGCCCTTTTAGTTGATTTGTTGGCAATTCCTACTATGAGTCTGCTGCCGGACTCTGAGCACAACTACTATGTTTTGTCGTTGGAGTTGTTGTTTGTATATCTCCAAGAATTGTCTGAAGGAAAATTAGGCGGTATGGACCCGGCATATGGTACCCAATTAAATTGGTTGTTTAATTTATTTTCTAATACTATTGCAGATGCATCTGGCGGCGTGTTGGTGCATAGCATAAGTGACCCGAATTATGCTGTTATGTATCATAAAAAATCCTATCATAAAGGCGCAAAGAGCAAGAATATTATTACGCAACCAGACGTACACGTAATGTATGCGGATGAACATAATTCAAGAGTTTATGGGTATGCTAACAGTGTATATGCGTTTTCACAAATAGGCGTACTTCATACACCATATTCTGGAACTTTTGTCTCGGTACCAGGTAACACACGATATTTTGGGCGTTGTGGGTCTATGGCGCACTTAGTGGACTCACTATTGTCAAGGAACAAAAATCCGGCAAAATGTATAAAATTCTTTACAAAAGATAGAAAATTAAGTGGCGCACTAGCTGGTAAGGAAAGTCTTGGAAATAAGAATCCGGTAACTTTAGGAATTTCTATTGGATTAGAACATAATGCGGCCACGTATGTGGATAGACGTGAAGCGAATCGCTCTCAGGTGGTACTCTATCCAGTAATCCGGCTTGAATTACAGCAGCCGACACAATCAAGAGCAGAAATCATAAAATTACGTGGCTTGCCAAAAATATTTACCGTGGAGGAGCTGATGTGAAAATTATAGCAAAAAAAGACATAGCCAAGTACGCCCAGAAGGAAAACGCCTTGGTTATAGATTTGGTTGAAGGGGCTTTTGCGCCGACTAGGTATGAGCAGGAATTGTGGTCATGGGGTCTTGGGGCTACAAAGTATACAAGAAAAACCGCCAAGAAGCGCATTTCTAAGCGCTGGATGCATATCGCAGAAAAACTTAATTTATTGGATGCATTAGCCGGTAAAGATGTATACATTGCTACATATGATGGTAGTAAAACTATCTATGCACAATTCTTTGAAAAATTCGTTGAATACCTAAAAAACCACTCCCAGGGATAACCCTGGGAGTTTTTGTTTGGGTGTTTGTTACTACTTACTGTAAGCGTCGCTATAGAAGGCAATAACGTTACCGGTTTGCGGGTCACGGATTGGTAGTGCTCCGTAAGGACCAGTGATGTATTGTAGGGCATCTGGATAAGCCTTATGTAGTTTACCATCGTCGTAAACAAAGGCATCTTCAATATTAACCGGTACGGCTGCAACGTCAATAAAGTTGCCTGGGTTAGCTGGGTCTTCAATGGTAACGGTTGCTAGCATTGTGCCTGAGCTAAGAACACTCATAAATACGTTAGCGATAACCGTCTTACCTTGTACAGTAATTTCTTGGGACATGCCCTTGAAGTAGTCTCCCAAGCGGTATCCAAGAAGTTCGAAGAGTTCGTCCTTTTGGTCTTGAGTAATTGTGGTAAGGTTGTCAAGAGTGCGTTTCAAGACTTCCGGCAGAAGAATTAGTTTTTCTTGCGAGAACATAATGTATGCACCCTTGAATGGCTTCAGCCCAAAGAAGTTGGTACCCCAGTATGGCATTACCAAAGGTAATTCTGCGCTTGGTTGAGTAATATGGGGAGAAGAATCAATAGCAGTGGTGTAGAATTCTCCTTCTAGTACATATCCGTCCTCCTTTGCCAGACCATTAATATCAAATGTAAAGTCAGTTGCATTATAAGTAATAACAACTGAACCTGTTCCAAAGAAAGCATCTAAGGCAGCTTGCGCCTTTGTTACATAATCAGCGGCAAGGGCGTTAATTAGTTGGTCTTTGGTGTAGGAGAGATATGTTGGGGCATTAGCGTCTGTTAGCTTGTCGCCAACATAGAGGAAGTATTGTCTAGATGCTAGGCGAGCTTCAAAAACCTCAATAATTAAAACTGGGTGGATAGCGGCATCCGAATATGCCCAATCTAGAGAAAGCGGGTTGTATTTTACGAAATTACCAGAAGAATCTAGTGGAGTAAACATATCGGATAATCCGCCGCCGAAAGTATTCGGAGTATGATTTAATTCATAAAATGTTCCTTTTGTATAGGTGTCTTCTAACGGGGATGGAGTACGCTCAGGAATGAAGGTTTTTGTAGCCTCGTCCCAACGCACATACAAGCTAACCCCTTGGTGGACTACCGGGTTCGGGGTCCATAAAACTTCGTTTCCGTCCTGGTCAACAATCTTAGCATAACGCCCATCGGACACTAACAGGGCAAACCCTGCGTCGAAAGCTTTGTAACGTTTTAGATTCTGAATACTCATGTTATTACCTCAGTAACAATTCTTTGTTCTTATCTACGCCAATTTTTGCATTTTATAACGAAAAACACAAAAAACCAGACTAACTCAAACTCACTGCTTGGCTAAAAGGGTGATAATGGCTGCAAAAATCTTATTTTGTGGAGTTTCTTTTGTTCCTATAAGAATTTCTTGATGTTTATATACCATATCTCCAACACGTCGGGCAGTTAATATTGCTGATGGGTCAATAGTTTCTGGAACGGGTATATTATCTAGCTCTAATAAACGCTTAAATTCACCCAAGTTATTAGTCACTATAGCTAACTCTGGGAATACAGTTACTAACTCTAGCTGTTTTTGCTGTCTTTCTTTTTTAGAAAGAGATGGTTTTGGTGGGACTGCTGGTGGCGGAACTTCGGGTGGCAACCCCAGACCGCCGGGTACAGGCTGAGATGTCGTTGGTTCGCTCTGTGGCTGTGTTTCGTTGTCAGAACCGGTAACAACAATAGTTTCTTTTTCTTTTGGGCGTATAAGCAACGCTACTAATACCCCACCAAAAAGGCCACCAACGAAACCAATACCGAGTTGCAAAAAAATTTCATTCATTGGCATTTTTTTCTCCAAAATATTCTACTAAAGCGTCCATTATTTGTTGCGCTTTTTCGAGACGATATTGTTTTGTGTTCTGGTAGTTTTCGATGCTGTCCACTTCCACTAGCACGGAGGGAATGTCGTACCGTACATTGTCGATATATAACCGCCCAAATCTAGACGATGTAGACGGCCATAACTTATTAAACCCCATATGGCTATCAATAGTTTTTGCTAATTTTTTGGATTCCGGGCGGTCTTTTTCTGCCGCATAGTATACAAGTCCATAAGAATGCGGCATATTAAAATGAATAGATATAAATGCATCGGCATCTACATTTCCTGGGAGATTTGTACGCTCCGAGTACGCTGGTCGAGTGTCGTCTGTGCGTGTTAGATATACTTTCCAGCCGCGCTTTGTTAATAAGTATTTCAGCGTTAAACTAATAGCCAATGCAGCATGTTTTTCCACAATGCTGCTGTTAGTACTGGGGTCCACATAAACCGTACCTGGGTCATTTCCTCCATGGCCTGGGTCTATTACAATAGTTTGTACGGTAGTGCGTGCCGATGCAGGAGGATTCTTATCCTTGGGTATCGGTTTAGTAATATGTTTAGGTTCGGGAATTGTTTCATTTACCGGTACTTGTAAAATGGTATGTATAAAGTTAATTATAAAGTTCCAAAGCCACATAATAATCACCTAATATTTGATATTTAAATATACAGACAAGTCATAGTCGTAACTAAAGTTTACTTCTCCTGCTGCATCTGTAACAGTTATACGTAGGGCTAAATATTGACTTGTTGTTGGATTAATAGTATGCCATATAAAGTCGTTTGGAAAGGTTGCTTCAGTAATATTTATGTACCCACCATTGAGTCCCGCATCTAAGGCGGCCAGTGTTTGAATAGGGGAAAAAATGGCATTTAAATGGTCATAGTATCCAAGCTCAAGGTCGTATTGTTTTGTTACCGTTTCATCTGCGGAGTCGGTAATAAGCAGTTTCCCAGTTAAGCCGAATAAGGTTATTTCCGTGGCATTTGGATGAATAAAATCAATAGGAATAATTAGAGTGTCAGCTGCAGGTAAGCTTTTTTTCTCTGTAGTCTTTTCGGTAGTAAATGTACTTTGTGTAATTAGTGGCATTGTTGCAGCTAGGTTGAGTAGTCGTTCGTATGGGGAGTCAGCGGTTGGATTAGCGGTAAATGTATAGCTGTACCCAGACCTGGATAATGTACCAAGCTCAATCGGGTTAATAACAAGACCCTCGAATGTATCAAAGGCAGGAACTTCCCACATAGTTAGCGGAGTATCAGATAATATAAGCCCATTTTCAAGCATACGTATTTGCGCCGAAGTTTGGATTTTTCCGCTAGCATTCAAAAAAGATTCAATACTAGAAAGCTTTGCATCGGGAACGATATATACATATAGATTGTTGGGCAAATCTGTTGGCGATGTAACACCCGACTGTTCATAAACGGCACCAGTTGAAGCATATACTGCTACAGTATTTGTGTAGTCTGAAATATTATAAGGTTTTACTGGAGGGGCATATTTAAAGCCTGCTATTGCAATAAGCTCATCCTCCGGTACACTACCGTTTATATTATAGACCGACAAGAGTCCAGTAGTATAATCCAAAGAGTATAGAGAGCCAACCAGTGAGTTGGATTCGCGAACAAGTTCACGCACCGCGCCTGTAGTCTTTGAGATAGCAAAGATTTTTAACTCTGAAGAATCTGGTAATAAGTCTGTGACCGGCAATCTATATTGCCTAAAAAACTTATTATTGTTAGAGGAGTATGTGTCCAATTCAACTGGTGTAGCAAAATAGACCTGCATTTGCGTAGAATTGGGGTCAAACGCAGCCAAAGTTGTAGGAGGAATATAGATATTTAACCCATCCGAAGAATCTATCTCATAGTACGGTTTGTCTTCTTGAAATGCGGAAAATACCTTTAAATACGTATATGTATCAGTATTAATGTCATATAGTTCTAGGAGTAATGGTCGATTTGTGCGCTGTATGTCGAGGCTGGAGAATTTTAAATGAATGGGATTACCAAAAGAGGCAAACCATGTGGATATTGTTGCACCAAAAACAGTATTTGTTAACTCCCCGGATGGATTTACTGGGTCGGGGAAAACTGCTCCACCCACTACTTTAGAAAAAGCTAACGAAGCGGTATTAGTCGTAGCATTTTTTGCAACAACAGTAATATTGGGGTTTGGTTGTGGGGTACCATTTATGTAAATTGCAGAGGCTATTGAGTCTATTGTATATTGGGGGAAGTAAGCCGTAGCAGTTATGTGCGGGTATGGGACGGAAATTGGATTATTGGTTGACCCATTAAGAACGTGATTTACCTCGTCAAAAGGTAAAAGAAATGTAGCTGCCCTATCAATATGGCTATCTACTAAAAATCCATTTTCCGTATTCTGGGCAATAAATGAGGTAGACAGCTTATTCGGATATGTGGACGACAGAGATAATATATAATCCCCGTTGTTAAGTGTATATGATAATACTATAGTTGGTTCTATATTTGTTGCACTATCTGAAACGAGTCCAGTACCAAGCAAAAGGGTAATTATTGCGGAAACATCATTTTGTAAGCTTCTCATATAATTAATGAAGCTCTTATAACTCTTTGGTATTTGTGAGTTTGAATTTATTTCAACCATTTTTCCAAGCCTCTGTAATATTTAAGGATTCAATTTGCAGTGTAGGAGTTAGTTTAGAATCTTTATACTCCTGTAATTGATTATATAGTGCTTTAGCGAGTTCTGTCTGATTAACCATGGTTAATATTTCCTGGTCAATTCCTATAAGGGCTGCATAGGACATAAATGGTAAATTTCCTGGAAAAAAGTAATATCCACCAACTTGTATTTCGTCCTGCGAAGACCATTCATATATAAAACCGACTATTTTTGGTAATACTTTATCTATTCGTTGCATTTTATCATCGGAACTGTCATTGTAATTTAATAAAATATCAATATCTTTGCTTACAACGTAATATGCAGTAAGAAATTTGAGAAAATTAATTAAGCCAGTAGGAGTAACTGCCGTTATAAATAAGAGACGCCAATATAACGATACTGCGTCGCGTGAAGCAAGCCCAGTTCCTGGGGCAAACGATGAGATTAGGTTATATAATCCAAGAGTATGTCCAGCTTCTTCAGGACCGTTACGGGTATGTTGTAAGGCTTCCAGGAGATATTTTGATTTTGGAAGAGGCGCATATGAGTCCACATATAAAGCGTGCAAGTACTTAAGCGATTGTAGTTCCTGCCCAAATACCCAAAAGATTTTTTCAAATTCGTTAAAGTTCTCGGTATATTCCGGGTATCTGTGGTGATAGTTATCAATATTTGTGCTAATCTTTACAACTTTCACTGGTTTTCACGCTATTTGGGTCACGGCTAAAATCGGCAGGACTTTCTATTCCGTCTTCTGGTTTGATAAATGCATCCGAAGTATTTTCGTAAAACGGAAATCTTACAGAATCTTGGAATACACCAGAGGCAAAAGTGTTTATAGTAGTTTTATCAATTAACACAATCGGGCGCGTTAATCGGATGGTGTATGATGACATTACACGCGCAAGGTTAGTAGTATCAGCGTAATATAAAGTAGATAGTGTTAAAACTTGCCAGTGCGGATAATCGGCAATGGCATATGCTATATTATCTAGGTCGGTAAAAACATATTGTCCCCCGACACTGTAGGTATCATCTACAATAAGTAAGTAATTGGTGTAGTCAGCTTGCGCGTAAATGTTTGGCATATTTAGAAACCCTATACGTGGTATGACACGCTAATATTAATATCAATATGCTGTTCTGGAGCAGATTCGTGGATATATCGAATTAGTATAAAAGGTTGAAAATAATCAGTACTTCCTGCGGCTTGTCCTGTAAGAGTAATAGGATTTCCCGTTGAGTCACGCATAACAACCGGATATTGCCCATTAGTAATACTTGTCTCCGTTATAGAAACAATATTTGCAGGGGTGGTCGTAGCCTGTAAATTATTAGTGCTGGCGTCCACAGCCGTCCAATCATATGTAACTCCGGTAGCTAATGTATTTAAGAAGTTAGCATACTTAGGAGCAGAAGCTACTAAGTTTCCACCAGCATCAGCAGTTGTTCCTACTGAAATACGCGGGCTACCTATAATAAATCCATAGTAAGGACCACAACGGCTGGTATCTACTGATAGAATAGGTGCATAGGCATTTGCGTCTCCTTCATTAACGACATAAAAGAAAGTGTAATCTATATAATAAAGATTACCATTAATTTCAAATGGCCCACGTCCATCACACGTTGCAGAACTTGGGTCTGCGATACAGTCTAGGCTGCCTACAAATTTAGTAGAATCATCATGATGTTCTATTTCGTCTAAAATACGCGCTTTGTATGCAATGCTTTTTTGGTATGGTAGGATAGTATTAATCCTAGTTCCGATATTTCCAAATGTATTTAGTGGGCTGGTGCCTAGCCAGGTATAGTTAGGCGAGCCACCAATGTCTTGAACAATTGGGGAAGCCATAACATCAATAGTTTGTTGGTCTGCTAAGTGTAAGTAAACTTCTGCTGCCATATTTATGTCTCCTTTAAATTATAGCCGTGACTGACATTTTAAGTGAAATCAATTTTTCGGAGTCTTTCTCCGCAATATTTGACAAAAACCACAATATTGAGGATTTTATGCCATCAAAATCATTTAACACTGCAGGAACGTCATCCTGTATGTAGTTAGCTGGTTGTGTATGTGTTAGCACCATAGCTGATATTTCTGTAAAAACGCCGCGATAATAAAAAATCTTTTGAATCAAATGCCAGAATTGGCGGGAAATAGTAGAGTATGTTCCTAATATATAATCGGCACTTGCAGCAGCCGTGTATACGGGGAAAATCACTGAATCAATATCAGTTAAAAGGTCTGAGGAAGTGCCACTCATTTTTGTTTCATCAATTACGTGTAAATAAGGAAAAACATGTTCACTAAAAAATATTCCAACGCCCCGAAGTAGTTCATCAAAATAACTCAACTCGTTTTCTAGTGTGGTTTTTTGCCCACTAGAAAGGCCGGGAGACGCCAAAAGTATTGTTTTTATGCTTTTTAAAATTGCTAAAGATAAATATAAAGAATAAAATAAGTCCATAGACTGTTGATTTCCTATTATTTCAGAGGGAGGTTTTGCCCAAATTGACTTGCTTGCTAAGGATGTAAAATCGCAAACCTCTTCTATGGTTTCAAAGTAATCTAAGATACAAGCATATTCTTCTATATAATTAATACTTGGCGCAAGAGCAGCCGTGGTATTAAAAACACCAGGTAACGCAGATACTAAAGCATTTAACATATGGGAAAAGGCACTGGCCCAAATATGGGTTAAGGAAGCGTCAAAAGAATCCAACTGCGTATTCGTATTCCCTGTTTCGGGGTTGTACTCCAAATAGGCTGGGCCATTGTTGTTTATATAATTAACAAACAAATTAGAGATAATATCAAAGAGTTTTTGCGCATAAAGGTTGTGTTCTGCTATTGGTTGGTCTCCGGGTGCACCTAGATAAGTGGTTATTTCTGCTAAAGTGGCTGTTAATTCTAACATAAACTCTTTGGCAGACCGTGTGCTTGTATCTGGTATCAACGCTAATTGCCCGCTGATAGTATTTATTTCTTTTGGCAATCCCTTATAGTAACTTTGGGTTGTAGAAGCAGAAAAGAATCCATGCGAAAGAGGATATACGCTATAAAGAATTGGTTGTTTTACGCTAGAAAACAAATCATAACCATTGGACGAAAAAAGGTACCCACGATTTGAGAGTCGTCCCAGCATGCCCTCTATATAGGGATAGCGTGCCGCCCCATTAATGAGTAATGCCGTGTCCAATGGACCTATATATGTAGCAAGGGTTTGGTGTGCGGCACTGCCTCCAGTTACATATTGGCGTTGAAGAGAAAGTAGCGACCTCGAAATTTCTGGGGCAGTTACTGGAGATTTGTAGTGTGACTGTTTTGTTGGAAACCCCAAAGCTTTTTCGAGAAAGTTATCTTCAAAACGAGAAGGTATTTGTACTCCAATTGAAAATGAGATAAAATCACCAGGGTCGGGAAAATATGGTATTAATAAGTAACGCAATTGTAAGTTGCTATTAGCAACCGCAGCATTATATGCGTCTTTATCACGAAAAAATAGTACACCATAAATTGGTGTATCAATTACAACGTGAAATGGACTGGACAGCTCGTATGTATCCTGGGAAATAGTATCAGCCCCAACAGTACCCATTTTCAAAGAAATCTTGATAAATTTGCGAAGAGAATTATCGAATGCTGTGTCATAGCGTACTTGGTCATTAAAGGTAAATCCTTCTGATAAATCAAATTTAAGTGCAAAAGTGCTATAAAAATCCTCATCGCTAGTAAGGTTGTTATACAGCCTAAAACGCACAGCTTTTGCAGTTCCTAAAAACATATCACGCAAACTAAGTGCTAAGGGGCTCTCTTCAAAGAAGTATTTTTCGGAATATGGGCGTTCTACGCCTTGCTCATCAAAATAAGTTAAGCGAAAAGGAGATTGCAGTGACATTAGAATACCCCCGTATATATGCTAATATTTATTGGCTGCTTGAATATTGTGCCAATTGGTTCGTGCAAAGTTAGCCGAAGAATAAATGGAAAGAATTCTCCTGGTTTTAGTGTTTCGTCTATAAACAGTACCCGTCTTCCAGATTCATCTGCCTGTACGTATTCACGTATATGCTTTGGGTAGGATTCAATTAAATAACCATCTACGGTAATGGCCGGATGTACATAATTCACTGTTGCATATTGTGGACGTAACACATCTATAGACAGTGAACGTAAGTAGGCGTCGTCTATGACATCCCGGTTTGTAGCGTAGTCAATTGAAAAACTCAATGCAGCCGATAAATTCGGAGCACTAGCGGTATAATTATCGTTTTTCACATACAACACAGAATATATTTCCCCACCATGCACGGAATCCCAGTTAAAGAAACCGTTAAT
>Ga0256843_1001163_pt1 | contig 21278 bp, 18 predicted proteins | sample AlvinellametaG_FD_191572 | JGI IMG/M metagenome (GOLD analysis project Ga0256843, IMG submission 191572) | Pompeii worm associated microbial communities from hydrothermal vent at the East Pacific Rise, Pacific Ocean - Alvinella | ecosystem: Host-associated > Annelida > Integument > Unclassified ... | reverse complement strand
TTAAAAATGAAGATGAAGTTACTTTTGGAGAAGAGCTATATCAAAAGTTACAACAAAAAGGTCTTAGAGTCCTTTTGGATGATAGAAAAGATAGGTTTGGCTTTAAGATAAAAGATTATGAGCTAATTGGTAATCGTCTAGGAGTTGTCATCGGTAAAAAATTAAAAGATGACAAGGTGGAGTTAATACTCAGAGATGGTCTTGAGAAGATTGAACTAAATAGAGATAATATTTTAGAAGAGATTCTCAAAAGAGTCTAAATAAAAATAAGGGGGATTTAGCAATCTTTTTGAGGTCTTGAACTTACTTTTGATTGTGAGATTATGATGATAAAGAGTATTTTTATTCTATTTTTATATATTTTTACTTTAAGTGCCAAAGAGACCCTCTACTTTGGTGCAATTACTACAGTCCAGCCAGAAATAGTCAAAAAACACCTCCAGCCTCTGCTGGATTATCTTAGTGAAAAGCTTGATAAAAAAATCATCTTTTCAACAGGTCTAAACTATGACGATACTATTGATAAATTTGTTAAAGGAATTTTTGATTTAGGGTATATTGGACCTAGTCCTTATGTTTTGGCGACAAGAAAAGATAGAGGTGCACTAAGACTTTTAGCTGGTATTGAGACGAACCATCAGCCATATTTTTATGCAATAATCATAGCTAGAAAAGATAGCAATATTTCAAAGCTTGAAGATTTGAAGAATAAAAAGTTTGCTTTTGGTTCTAGGCGATCGACACTATCATTTTATCTTCCATTTTATATGCTTGAAAAAAAAGGGTTAATTGACAAATTGAGATATTATGATATTTTAGGGCGTCATGATATCGTAGCCAAAAACGTAATCATGGGTAATTATGATGCTGGAGGTGTCAAAGAGAGTGTGGCATGGAAGTATAGAAAATATTTAAAAAGAGTAGCTGTCTCTGAACCTATAGTAGATTTTGCAATAGTTGCTCACAGCTCCATGGATAGAAATCTATCAAATAGAATTCAAGAGTTATTATTAAATTTAAAAGATAAGAAGATTCTAAACTCTATCAAAAAAGGTGTCACAGGATTTGTTCCAAGAGATGATAGTGATTATGATAATCTTCGAAAAATTATGAATGAGGTAGAAAAGAGGGTTCAGTAGTCTAAACTAAATTTTCAAGACAAATCTGATAGCTTCAACTAGAGCCTCTTTTTCTATTTTTCTTATATTTTTGTGATACTCCTCAAAACTTAAACCACTCTTTTTGATACTCTTTTGTAAAATAATCTCTCCACCATCTAACTCCTCACTTACCCAATGAATACTTACTCCTCCATCCTCAAAATTATCCTCAAAACTTCTTTCAATTGCTTTTAAGCCTTTGTGTCTAGGCAAGAGGGAAGGATGTAGATTTATAGCTCTGATTTTTGAGGTAAAAGTGGGAGTAAGAATCCTCATAAACCCAGCTAAAACTGTCAAGTCCGGATTTACTTTAGAGATTCTCTCTACCAAGACCTTATCAAACTCCTCTCTTTTACTAAACTCTTTTGAGGGAATAATCTCAACATCAATACCGTAAGATTTGGCTATTTCTATCCCTTTTGCTCCAGGATTATTAGTAATTGCTAAAACAACCTCCAGCTCCTTTTGGTGCATATTTTCGAGAATATATTTTAAATTACTTCCTGTCCCGCTAAATAAAACTACTATTTTTTTCATAGGTTTATTATAGCTAGAGGTAAAGAGTATAAAGCTGAGTTTTTTAGGATTTCTAGCTCTATCCATTTTGCTCTAAGCTCTCTACTTTTAGTTTTTTGCTTTATTACCTACTGCTCAAAATTCTAAACAATGAACTCACAAGCTCATTCTTCCCAAAAGCTCTCTAAAATTATGATAAAATTCACGCCAATATTTATGGTAAGGATAGTAGATGAATATAGCCATTATTTTTGGTGGAAGTAGTTTTGAACATGAAATTAGTATTGTAAGTGCAATTACTCTAAAAAAAGTTTTTAAAAAGCATACAGCACAATTTATCTTCATCGATAAAGATAGAGAGTTTTTTTTGATTGAGCCAGAAAATATGAAAGCTAAATATTTTAGTAGTGGAGATTATAAAAAGCTAAAACCTCTTACTGTGAAAAAAGGAGGTTTTTTTACTCAAGGATTACTTGGAAGTAAAAAGATAGATTTTGATATTGCTTTGAATCTAGTTCACGGAAGAGATGGAGAAGATGGAAAAATAGCATCACTTTTGGACTTTTTTGGGGTGCCATTTATTGGTCCTAGAGTCGAAGCTTCAGTAATTAGCTACAATAAACTTTTTACCAAACTTTTTGCCAGAGAAATTGGTGTAGAAACAATTGAATATCAGCTTCTCAAAAAAAATGATAAAAGAGAGATTATAATTGATTATCCAGTCATTATCAAACCTCTTAGACTTGGTAGTTCAATTGGCGTTAGCATTGTCAAGGAGGAGAGTGAATTAGATTACGCTTTGGATGTAGCCTTTGAGTTTGATGATGAGGTCTTAGTCGAAAAATTTGTTAGTGGAATTAAAGAGTATAATTTAGCAGGTTGCAAAAGTACAGCTTGGGAGTTTTCTATCGTAGAAGAGCCTCAAAAAGATGAATTTTTGGACTTTGATAAAAAATATTTAGACTTTTCTAGAGATGGTAAAGTAACAGAAGCCGTAATTGATGCCAAGATAAAAGAGGAGCTTGAAGAGAGCTTTAAAAAGATTTATGAGCCTCTATTTTTAGGAAGCATAATTAGATGTGATTTTTTTGTAAAAGAAAATAAAATATATCTAAATGAAATAAATCCTATCCCAGGTTCTATGGCAAATTATCTATTTGAGGATTTTGAAGATATAGTTGAGAGATTAAGTAACACTCTTCCATATGAAAAACTAATTACTATAGATTACAGATACATCGACTCAATTCACTCTGCTAAAGGTAAAGCTTCTTAATAATTGTAAACTAAAAGAGTAGTTTCACTCCCAAAACTATATGAATATATAACGGACTGAAACTCTCTTGTTTATTTTTTATAATCAAATCTTAACTTTAAGTATTTTTATAGCCTCACTTCTTTATAATACCGTGTTACTGTTACTACTTAGTAACAAAACTATCTTTTTTTAGGAGGTTTGTATGCAGTCAAGTGCAGCTTTGGAATATGATTATTCCGTAGCAAAACTCTACATGTTCACAACTGTCATTTTCGGAATTGTCGGGATGACGATTGGTGTTTTGATTGCCGCTCAATTGGCTTTCCCAGAACTTAACTATCTGTTTGGAGAGTATGGTACTTTTAGTAGACTTAGACCACTTCACACAAACATAGTTATTTATGGGTTTACAGTAAGTGGTATTATGGTCTCTTTTTACTACTCAGCACAAAGAGTTTTAAAAGTATCTCTAGCTGAATTACCACTAATTAACAAGTTGGCCAAGTTCGGTTTTTATGCTTACTTAGTAGCGGCTGCATCAATGGTTATATCGTTGCTTCTTGGTATCACAGCAAACAAAGAGTACGCTCAAATGGAGTGGCCTCTAGATATCTTAATCGTAGTTTACTGGGTAATTTGGGGTATCGTAATGTTTGGACTAATTGGTGCTAGAAGAGAGAAAGCTCTTTATATTTCACTTTGGTATTATATTGCTTGTTTCCTCGGTGTAGCGATGCTTTATCTCTTCAACAACATGGAAGTTCCTACAATTTTCTTCTCTGGTGGAGTTGGTGCATGGTATCACTCTGTAAGTATGTATGCTGGTACAAATGATGCTTTAGTTCAATGGTGGTGGGGACACAATGCAGTTGCATTTGTATTTACTGTTCCAATTATTGCAATGATTTATTACTTCTTGCCAAAAGAGTCTGGTCAAGCAGTCTATTCATATAAATTATCTCTTCTATCTTTCTGGGGATTGATGTTTGTTTACCTTTGGGCTGGTGGTCACCACCTACTATGGTCTACAGTACCAGATTGGATGCAGACAATGGGTTCAATCTTCTCTGTTATTTTGATTTTACCTTCTTGGGGAAGTGCTATCAATATGCTTCTTACAATGAAAGGTGAATGGAATCAGTTGACAGAAAATCCACTAATTAAATTTATGGTTCTAGCTTCTACATTCTATATGCTTTCTACTCTAGAAGGTCCAATTCAGGCTGTTAAATCAGTTAACGCAATTGCACACTTTACAGACTGGATTCCTGGACACGTTCACGATGGTGTTTTGGGTTGGGTTGCATTTATGATTTTTGCACTGATGATGCACGCAGCTACAAGAGTATTTAAAAGAGAAATTTACTCTAAGTCACTACTTGAAGCACAGTTTTGGATTCAAACTACTGGTGTTGTCTTGTACTTTACATCAATGTGGATTGCAGGTATTACTCAAGGTATGATGTGGAGAGCTGTTGATGAGTATGGAAACTTAATGTACAGCTTCATTGATACTGTTTCAGTACTTCACCCATACTATGCAATTAGAGCTCTTGGTGGATTGTTATATCTAATTGGTGTGTTTATGTTTGCATTTAACTTCTACAAAACTGCAACAGCAGGTAGAAAGCTTGATAGTGAACCACAATTCCGTTCACCTATGGCATAAGGGAGGTAGATAATGTTTCATTGGTTAGAAAAAAACCCATTCCTTTTTTCTGTTGGGGTATTTTTGGTAATTGCTTTTGCTGGTCTGATTGAGATTTTGCCAAACTTTGCTGAGGCTGCTCGTCCAATCAAAGGATTAAAGCCTTACTCAGTATTAGAGCTTGCTGGTAAAGAGGTCTACAAAAAAGATAACTGTATCGCTTGTCACTCTCAGCTAATTCGTCCATTTAAAGCTGAAACTGATAGATATGGACAATATTCACTATCTGGTGAGTATGCTTATGATAGACCATTCCTTTGGGGAAGTAAAAGAACTGGACCTGACCTTCACAGAGTAGGACAGTACAGGACTTCGGATTGGCATGCAAACCACATGAGAAATCCAAAATCGGTAGTTCCAGATTCTATTATGCCAGCTTATAAGCATCAATTTACAAACATTGCTGATATTGAGACAGCTTATGCTGAAGCTGTAACAGTCAAAAAAGTCTTTAGTACACCTTATGGAGATGATATTGCTCCAGGTGAAGCTGCATACAAAAAACACTTCAAAGAGAAGGTTTTACCTGAGGCTATGAAAATAGCTAAAGAGATGAAAGATAAAGATGTTGAAGCTATGGTTAAAAAGGGTCAAATTCCTGAAATCGTAGCTTTGATTGCTTATCTAAATAGACTAAAATAGAGGTAAGAGGTGTCTCTAACACAGATACAAGGATATGCCTTTTTCTTCTTCACGATCTTTTTGGTCGTGATTTTGTACGGCTATATCTTGCATCTTTATCGAAGTGAAAAAGAGGGCGAAAGGGACTATGAAAAATATTCTCAAATGGCTATCAATGATGAGCTTGATGATAAGCCAGTTGAGAAGAACCCTAAAATAGAGAATTAACTAAGGAGAGAAAATGAACTCGTTTGTAGTCAAAGGGCTAGTGTTTGCTGGTGTATTGATTATCGCGACTCTAGTTGTGATTTTCCAGATGAACATAGACCTATCAGATACTGTAAACATGATTACATTTATAGGTGCCATTGCTATTGCTGGATTATCTGCTGGTGTTGGTGCAAAATATATCGGTCAGATGAAGACTGATAGTGCAAGTGGTGAGCTAGCAGAAGAGAATTGGGATGGTATTGGTGAGTACAAAAATGAGCTTCCAGCTGGTTGGGCTTGGTCATTTTTTGGGACAATCATCTGGGGATTTTGGTACTTTTTCGTAGGTTATCCACTAAATGCTTACAGCCAAATTGGTGAGTATAATCAAGAGGTAAAAGAGTACAACAAAAAATTTGAGAAAAAGCACAAAGATGCTAAACCTGAAACTCTAAAAGAGATGGGTGAATCTATTTTCCTAGTTCAGTGTGCGCCTTGTCATGGTGAAACAGGTGATGGTCTCTCTGGAAAAGCTCATGATTTTACAGCTGGAAGAATCACAAAAGAGCAAGTCTTAGCAGTTATTAAAAATGGTCAAAATCAGCTTGGTTATCCAATGGGTGCAATGCCTCCAAATATGGCTCAAGGTAAAGATGCTGAAGATGTAGCAAAATATGTTGCAGGCGGTCTAAAAGGTAAAGCTCCAGCGGCTTGGGCAACTTGTGCAGGGTGCCACGGTCAAGATGGTAAGGGTAATAATGGTCAATCTCCAAATTTAGCTGATTATGATTTAACTCTTGTCCAACATGTACTAAAACATGGTAAAACTGGGACTCTTGGTAAAATGCCAGCATTCCCTGGTAGATTTACTCCAGTACAAGAGAAAGCTTTGGCTGAATATTTGCCAACACTCAAACAGTAAGGAGAGATTATGGCAGTTGCAGAAAATACAAAAAGAAACCCTTTTGGGTTAAATGGAATTTTGGGAATGTTAATAGCTACGGCTCTTCTTCTTAGCATCCTAGCTTTTTTGGTGACTTGGGCGATAAAAGTACAAAATCAAGAGGCAACTCACTTTTATGATCCAGCACCAATTGTAAATAGTTTAGATAATGTCAAGATGATAAGTAAAGACAATGCTAACTTTGCTTTCCAAGATGTAAAAGAGGAGAAGAAAAAATGATTAAGATAATGGATAAAGTTTTGGCTTTAATGTTGGTTCTTTCGGCTATTATTACTCTTTGGGCTGTTCTTACTCCAAACCACCTCTACGTAGGTTGACATGATAAAAGCATTGGCAAGGATTTCCTTGCTTTTGCTACTTCCTCTTAGCATATACTCAAAATATCTCATAAATGACCATATTATTTCGCCAAAAGCTAGTGAAGTAATAGAAAAAATTGGTACAGAACTTTATCAGAAAAGTGGTATCAATCTCTATGTATTAGCTACAACAGAAAATGTGGGAAGAGGTGTGAATCTCTATGAGTATATCAAAAAGTATGAGAGTAGTTTAAGCAAGCCGTATGTTTTACTATTTTTTGCTCCAAATAGCAAAAGAATTGGAATTTTGCAGTCTGATAAAAAGCTCAAAGAGTATTATGATAGAGATGAGGTTTTGGATTATGCTATTAGAATCATAGAGTCTCCAGACAAAAACTCTTTGCAGTCAAAATACGATGTAGGAGTTGTCCAAGCTTACTCTGAATTAGCAGATGAAATTGCATCCAAAAAGGGGGTAATCCTAAAAAATACGATTAAAAATGAGGGTGGATGGTTTTTGAAGGTTATTACATGGATAGTTTATTTAGGGGCTATTGTAATTTTTTGGATATATTTCTTCAGACCATTATTTAGGAGGTTTTTCAATGCCAAATAGCAGTGACCAGAAGACTTACTGGCCTCACATGATTTTAGGCTTCGTAGCAATTGGAGTGGTTTTGGGATATTGGACAGTCAAACACTCAATCTCTATGCCAGTACATGAATCAAATGAGTTTATGATGAAGTATCAAAATGCAGATTTGAGTGCCAATGAGATAATAAAAGCTCAAAACCTCTTTAATCAAAAGTATACTTTGACTCTTTTAGATTTCAAGCCTTCTGATTTCAAGCCTGAGCATCTCAAAAGAAAAGCAGGCAAAATTATGGCTTTGGAGAGTAAAAATAAAATTGCATATAAAATTATGACAAAAGATGGCAAAATAGTAAATGATGCAAATGTATCTCTTCTTGTTACACGCCCTCACACAGATAAAGATGATCAACTCTTTACAAATATCAAAGGTCAAAATGGAATTTACAAAGTCTCAGATATCGAGCTAAAAAATGCAGGAAGGTATATTTTAAGACTTCGCGCACAAATTGGGGAAGCTGTAGCTTATAATGATACAGAAGCCTATTTTTCACCTAAAAAATAGTTCTCTTCTATACCAAAAAGGGCTACTTTGCCTCCTTTTTGGGGCTCAATCAAAATCTAGATTGACAGTCTCTGAACCACTTTTTTGGTATCTCTCATGATATTCTAATACAAAATTCCTCAAAGCTTCTATTTTTGGGAGATAATTTTTCCCATCTTTTGAGACAAATTTGAAAAGATACTCAGAAGCTGGTCTCTTTTGGATGTAATGTTGGGAGAGTTCAATATAGAATTTTTTATAAAGTTCTTTTAATCTATCATAGGAGCTGTAATCAATTTTTACTCTGATTGAATCAAACTCAATCACACCACTAAGCCATAAAATCTCAAGATGAATCAACCCTTCACAGTAGTAAGGCAGTACACTATCAAAACCTTTCCATCCAATCAGACTCACAGACCTACTGACTAAATCATCAATCAGATACTCTTTGAGCAAGGAGTTTTCATTATTAAAAAATGCCATCAAAGCAGATGAGGTCGCTTTAAACTCTTCAATATTTTTAAACTGTCCTGTCTGATTCATCTTGATTTCAGTATCAGTATCCATCCATAAAATATGCCCAAACTCGTGTCCAATTGTGCTAATTTCATAGACTTGATTCCAGAGAGTTGGATAATATTTTGCTAGACGTTTCTCCTTTTTGACAAACTCTTCACCCATTGAATCTATCTTAATTTTTGTGATTGGTTTTAGGAGTTTTGACTCCCTGACAAAATCGATATAAGCAAAAATCTTTTTGCCTAACTCATTTGATACTTCTTCATCATTTGGGACTACTTGTGCAGAAAAAAGACCATTTAATTCAGCTCCATAATAAAGAGCCGGTCTACCAATGTAGACTTGAGTATTTTCTATCTGCTCAAAGTTGTTCATCAAAATTATTTGAGCCTCATTTGTATCTTTGACCTCATCAGAAATTTTTACAGCAAAATCTTTGATACTCTCTTTAATCGTAAGATTGTCTTGTAGATGTGGGTTAATCATCCTCAAATCCCACTCAAGAGCTACAGATTTGCGGTAGTGGTCTTCATAATACTCTAGAGGATGTCCTACTTGAATTGGAGTAGTAATTTTCATCCATGCTCTATCTACATCTGCCCAATATTTGATGAGGTGATTTGAATTTCTATTATTAAAAGCTTTGTAGAGTTTATCAAAATACTCAATCCACTCCTTTTTTTGGTTGAAGACCTCATCTTCTAACTCTCCAAGAGTATCTATCAAAATATGAAGAGCCAAAGAGACATCTTTTACCTCCTTAGTAAATGCTTCTGCATAGGAGAGTTTTTTATAACCTTTGTCTGTAGAGATTAATACACTATAAGACCTATCAGCTACAGCATTTTTATGTTTGTCTAGTAAATTCTCTTCTCTTAGCATCTCAAAAATTTTCTCTTCATCTCCATTGAAGAGTCTAAAAAGTTCTCGATTGATTCCATAAATAATGTGAGAACTCCAGCTATTTTGCCATTGAGAAATACTAATACCAATACTATGTACTCCATAAATTAATGCTCTATAAAATGGAGTCAAAAGCTCATGCTCTTCAATCCAAGTCACAAGCTCCTCAAATCTATCAGTATAAAATTTGTCGACATAAATGTAGACTCTACTTAGAGCTTCGATGATTCTATTTTCTGAGAATCTTTGATTTTCCATAGTCTGTTTTAATAAATCTTCTCTTAAATCAACCAGACGAGTTAATACCGCAAAAATACTCTCAGGAGTCTCTTGCAAACCAGCAATATCTAGCATCTCTTTGACTACTGCTTTAGCTTTTGGATGATTTTCTCCTTTTGTAAGACTATAAAACCCTTTTAATTCTTTGTCTCGACGAGAAATCTCATTGTAGACGACTTGCAAATCATCTAAAAACATCTCTTTATTCATTAGATTCTCCCCCTCTTTAATCTATTTTTTATCATTAAAAGTACAGGTTTTATATTGTTTAGAGCTTTTGTTCTATGTGAAATTTTACTTTTAATTTGACTACTCAAATCACCAAGAGTTTTATCAAAGCCATCTGGAATAAACATTGGGTCATAACCAAATCCACCATTACCCTTTGGAGATGTAATCACTCGTCCATACATCCAACCATGAGCTACCCACTCCCCAAAAGGAGCTATCAGAGCAATTGATGCAGTATAATAAGCTCTAGCAGAATCTACACCCAAAGATTTAAGCTCTTTTACAAGTCTATTTAAATTATCATTATCACTTACATTATTGCCTGCATACCTTGCACTAAAGATTCCAGGCTCTCCTCCAAGTGCTGGAACAGAGATTCCACTATCATCTGATAATACTATACTATTTTTTTCACTCTCCGGGAGTTTTTGATAGATTGCTTTTGCTTTTATTAAAGCATTTTTGGCAAAACTATCACCATCTTCTACAATCTCAAAAGGCTCTAAGATATCTTTGTATGCTACAATCTCAAAATCACCAAGCAAACTCTCAATTTCTCTTATCTTCCCATGATTTCCAGTTGCTAAGATTATTTTCATTCTAAATCTCCGTTAAACTTTTGGAGTATAATACACAAAATTTTTTCAAGGATAATAAAATGAAAGAGATTGTAAGGCGTGTTTTACCCTTGAGTTTAATCGTTGCGTTGAGGTTTTTTGGGCTTTTTATAGTTTTATCTGTCCTCTCACAATATGCTACAGATTTAGAAGGTGGTAATGCCTTTTTGGCTGGATTGGCTGTGGGTGGTTATGCCCTTACTCAAGCGGTTTTACAAGTACCATTTGGTGTACTTAGTGATAAAATTGGTAGAAAAAAGACTCTACTTATTGGACTTTTGATTTTTGCTCTAGGTTCTGTGGTATGTGCTTTTGCAGACAATATTTATATACTTTTGGTTGGCAGATTTTTGCAAGGTGCTGGAGCTATTGGCTCAGTAGTGACTGCAATGATTGCAGACCATGTGCGTGAAGACCAAAGAGCCCACGCGATGGCGGTGATGGGGATGACAATTGCGATGAGTTTTGCAGCTGCTATGATTATTGGACCAATTATTGGTGGTCTTTACTCTGTAAAAGCACTATTTGCTTTGACAGCTATTTTTGCTCTATCTGCTCTTGTGATTTTGTTTAGTGCCGTGCCAGAACCACCAAAAATAGTCCATAGCTACTCAGAAGAAGAAGCCAAAATCAAGCATGTCTTCAAAGATAAAGATTTAGTAAGAATGTATATTACCTTTCTTTTTCATAGCTCCACAATGGCAATAGCATTTTTCTTAATACCACTTGCGATGAAAGAGCACTTTGGATTACCACCTCAAGAGTACTGGAAAATCTACCTTCCTGCTGTATTTTTTGGGATTATAGCAATGGGACCTGCAGCCGTATTTGGAGAGAAGTACAATAAAGGCAAGGAGGTATTTCTAATCTCTATCGCTTTTGTGGCTCTTTCATTTATTTTTATGAGCTGGAGTAGTAGTCTCTTTTGGTTTGGAGTAGGAGCTACATTCTTCTTTATTGGATTTAATATGTTTGAGCCACTCTTGCAGAGCTTTGTGAGCAAATTCGCCAAAGTCCATCAAAAAGGTGCGGCTCTTGGTGTGGCAAATACTATGGCTTATGTTGGAATCTTTTTAGGTGGTGCAATTGGTGGATATATGTACGAACACTTCAACAGAGCAGGAGTGGGCATTGTAGTATTAATAATTTCTCTGTTTTGGATTGTCTGGATTATTGGTATGCGAAGCCCAGGGGTCAGAGATAATCTATTTTTGCCATACTCTCACTACGACAAAAATAAAATAAATGCTCTAAAAAAATTAAATGGAGTAACAGATTATTACATCAATGAAAGTGAAGAGATAATTGTAGTCAAATTTGATAATGATATTTTAGATGGAGACACAATTAGAGGATTACTTCTCAAAAGAGATTAATTTAACTTAGAGCTAGTCTTAGAAAAACGGAAAGCTAAAAGCTAAAAGCTGAAGCTTTCCTAGCAGAGAACTGATACTATAAAGCTAGTTTCAAGCATTAAAAAACTATTTATCAATAAATATAACTACTACTATTTTAAATATTATCCAAAAAAATATTATTATTTTTGAAGAGGAAAGCGAAAAGGCTTAGTAGATGAGTTATGCAAGGGTTAAAAAGCCCTTGAGTTGTTATTCTATGGAAATATAAATATTTTATCCTGACTTAACTTCTCTCCATCTTCACTTTCAAATCCTGATGCAAGTAAGGTGAGTTTACCTCCAGAAGTATAAGACTTTAAGTTCATTATAAATGTTCTTTTATCTAACCAATAACTTCCATCAGGATCAATTTCATAATCACCTTCTGTAAAATAGCTTTCTGTCATATCTTTATTAAATATAGCTTTGAATTGATTATCATTTAAACTCATGTCAATGATTTCTAATACTTTGTCACTATCATTATTTTCCGTGATTTTTGGCATATATATATTTAATATTTTTTCTTTATCTTCTCTTACTATTACTTTAGGAATTTTCATGGTAATATAACCATCTTTTGAAACTTCTAAAGTATAACTATTAGGAGGAAGCATAGAGAAGCTAAATTTACCACTTTCATCTGTTTTTGTCTCTCTATCAATTGATAAAATTCTTACTTTAGCATTGGATATATATTCATCAGTAGAAGAGTCTATAATTTCACCAGATAGTTTACTATATTTAAGCTCAACTTTATCTAATTCATCTTCTTCTGTATCTGTATAAGTTATAAATTGATAATCTTTAGAGACTACTCTATCTTTACCGTTTAAGCTAATCAATATACTTGCCTTTACAATAAGAAATTTATCTTGGAAATTTCCACTATCTAAATCTGTAAAGATGGAAGCTAAACTTTTAGTATATTTTTCATCTGCAAGATTAAATCCACTTTTGCTAATGTTACTTTTAGAAAAACTTGATACTCCATCAAATGAGCTTGTCTCAAACACAATTTTAGTAGTATCTGTAGAGTCCTCTTTTTCTATGCCATATTTCTCTATTCTAAGAGATAATTTCTTAATCTTTACACTATTCCATTTTGATTTAGGAATATTTATTTTTATCTGCTCCAAAAAGTCATCAAATCCGTCTAATACAGGAATTGTAACCATTTGACTATCTTGACTACTTACTTTTTTAAAAGATCGTTCTAAAGGCTCTTTTTGTTTTCTGGAAGATAATTTACTCTTTTTTAGTTTTGCCTGCTTATTAAAGACTAGATCATTAACTTTGACCTTATCGGCATATTCTAAAATTTGTAAGGCTGTAGCCATTCCTTTTCTATTTAATTCTAGTCTAAATTTTTTTGAAGTATTTGATTCAGAATTATTATCTTTTGAAAAATATATTTTACTATAAAAGCTTAATGTAGCATACACGGAAGCTAAATAGTTATTGGCATTCTCTCTATCATTACCTGGATCCTTAAATAAATTACATACTGCTTCATATGATTTATTTTGAGATAATATTTGACCATTTACTAAAAATTTTCCCTCTTTATTAACTGAATAATTTGGAATATTGGGATTGTAATCGAAAAGTTCTTCAATATTTTTTACTTTATCTTTTTTAAGTAAAAAATATATAAATTTATTTAACCCATACTTATCTAAAATAGGGAACATTGTCTGTTGTACATGCTCTCTGTCAGAACTATATAAATCCTCCCATCTTGTCACAAGAGACATTCCATAAGAAAAAACTTCTGAGTAGACTTTACCAACTATAGGTACTTCTTCTATTATTTTGCTTATAATAAACTCTGCATGATACATAGATATTATATATGACGTTTTTTTAGCGCTGACCTTCTCTAATAATATAGAATTATTTAATTTACCATTATCTTTTAATACATCATATAAGCCTTGCAAATACTCCTCAGTTAAAGCAAGAGTTTCAATGGTATTTGAAACAGCTTTATTTATTTTAGGATCTACTGGGTTTAAAATATCAATCCATCCAATAGCACTATTTAAATAGTTAAAGAAATTAAATTTTCTATTACCATCTTCAAGACTTCTTGAGTACATTAGTTTTCTAATATCTTCAAAGCATTTATTTGCTTCATCGCATTGACTTGTATAAGGGAATCCTGGTTTCTTTTTCACAAGTAACCAGTTATAATAGTCATTTATAAAAATATCATAATTATCATTTTGATTAAAAAATTTTTGATATGAGGACTCAATGCTATTTGCACTTATATCATCTTCATCTTTTAGTTTTGATTTTTCTTTACTTCTAAAATATTTTAACCAGATTTTACAAGTAGAATCATCTATTTTATTTACTTTACAATAAAGATCCAAAGATTCTGCTAAGTAGTGATATGGACTATACTCTGGAAAATTAAGATTTCTTATAGTTATAGAAAAACTACTTCCAGCCTCATCCCATTTTGCAAAAGATGTTTTTTCCATCCAAAACCAACCATGTCTTTTAATCCAAAACTTACTAAAATGTTCTGTTTCAAAAATCAACTCACTTTTTTCATAATCTATTCTTTTAACTTTTAAAATATCTCTTTTCCCATCATCTGAAACTCTTATAATAGTCAAAAGTCTAGGATCATTAATTTGTGATAAATCATATTTGACATGTATCTCAAGAGGCTTTGAAAAAGTTTTACCAGAAGGTTCTAAGATGAAAGCCTTTATATAATCACTGTTTTGTGTAATTATATCTTTGTAAAATATCTCTTCTCCTTCGCTTAAAGCACCATTTGGAATATTTATTTTTACATCTGAAGAAATAGAACTATTTATATCTCCATCTTTAGCAACTATTTCTCTTACTTTTCCTACTTTATAAAAGTCTACTTGAGTAGATGCTGAATGTAAGAATATTTTATTACTGCTATTTTGTTCATCTTTTAAATAGAGACTAGCTATGACTATTCTTTTTTGAGGTTCATTTAATGTAAATGTTTGAGTTAGTTTTTCTTTATTAATATCATTAGGTATTCCTATCCACTCAATAGAATATTTAGGATTTAAGTTATCAACACCTTTTAAAGATATAGTTATATTTTTTCCTACTTCCTGACTATCTGTAGATGCTACTAATTCCAGATCAGCTTTTAACATCTCTCTGTATTGATACTCTCTATCTTCCTCTTTTAAAGTTGAGTTGCTTAGAATATCATTTTTAATTTTTTCAATAGCATCTACTGGCAAATTCCCATCATAAAGTTTTGCCAACTCCAGCATTCCAACAGAAATAGGGGAGTTCATATCAAATCTATTACTCTCTAAACTATTTCCACTAATAATCATAAAGTAATCGCGAATTAGTTGCTCTGCTTCATCTATACTCTTACCAGATTGAACTAATTGATATTTCAATTCTGTAATAGGATTTATATTAATGGTTGCATCTTTAGAGTATTTAAAAATACTATGAAGAGTAATATTTTTACTTAAAAGTTTACCACTAGCTTCTAAAATATATCTTTCTCCTTCTTTTAGAGAAGTATTTAATGTATATTTTCCATTTGTATCTGTTGTTGTTTTTACAATCAAGTTTTGAAAGCTATCAAATATCTTTACTTCCGCATTGGATATTGGATCATCCTCTACATAGCCGGTAATTTTAGTAGGATTATTCTCTTCTCCACTCCCTCCACAACCTGTAGAGAGTAAAGTTAAAACAACAATAATAAAAGTCAATAGAAACCTAAACATTCTCTCCTCCCTTTAAAAAGTGATAGTTTATCAACTATACCACCCCCCCACTTAAACTTTTCTTGAACTTAGATTTTATTTTTATAATTAAATAGTATAAAAATAGGAGGTGTAAAGATGTGAAACAGTTTTTTATGGACTTCGGAGTCTAAAGAAGAGAGCTGGTTTTACCTTTTACCAGCTTTCGCTGCAAAGCCCCTGCCTTCAGGCATGGGGATATAAGGCGATCTTGTGCTTTAGCACTCTCTTTGAGAAAAGATTTTCAGGGGAGATAAACTCCCGAAAATCTTTTGTAGTTATTGTATAATAAACAAAAGGTTGGGATGACGACCTTTAATAAAAGGCAATCTCCGTTTTAAAGCCAGAATCCCCTTGATTTATCAATGGGGAGTTCATCAATGTTTTTAGCCTTTTCCAAGCTCTTCTGCTATAATCTCCCAAAAAAAGGTAAAATTTATGAGAGTACTATTTTTTGGGACATCTGCAGGAGTTCCAACTCCAAATAGATTTACATCTGCAATAGGTCTAAAGATGATGGAATCTAAAGAGTGGTCTCTTTTTGATTGTGGAGAAGGAACTCAACTTAGAATTATGAAAAGTAGATTATCTATATCTAAACTTCGAAGGATCTTTATCACACATCTCCATGGAGACCATGTTTTTGGAATATTTGGACTTCTTTCTGCTCGCAGGCTTATGAAAGTCTCTACTCCAGTTACGATTTATGCTCCAAGAGGTTTTGATTATATGTTGCAGACAGTAATTAAAACCTGTTCTTTAGAGTTGCCTTTTGAGATTGAGATTATTGAGATAGAAGATAAAATGAAGATAGAGATCCCAAATTTGAGTATTGATGTTGTTTCTCTCTCCCACTCGATAGAATCTTTTGGTTTTGTCATCACAAAAACTATCATAAAAAAAAAGTTAGATATAGAAGGGTTAAAATCTATAGGAGTAGAAGATAAATATCTTTATCGAGAGTTAAAAAGAGGTAAAAATATCACTTTCAATGACAAGATTATCTATTCAAAAGATTTTTTAGATATTAAAGATGAAATCAAAAAAATAATTATTTCCGGCGATAATGATGAACCTCAACGATTTTTAAGATTTAAAGATGTAGATTTGATGGTGCATGAAGCCACTTACACTCAGAGTGATTTTGACAAGCTTCCTAAAAAGCAAATGCATACCACTGCAAAGAAATTAGCCAAGACGGCAAAAGAAATGGGTGTAAAAAGATTAATTCTTACCCATATTAGTCCTAGGTACCAAAGAAGAGAAAGAGATTTAATCAAAGAGGCAAAAGAGTATTTCTCTGGGAAACTTATTTTGGCAAGAGATCTACTTGAAGTAGATATTTAGCCACTTCATCAACAAATCAACCCTCAAAACTCTTAGGTGCCTATTTTTTAAACAACTAAGATATGAAAAAGTTCTACATTTTTGAGTAATATTTTGCTATCAAAACTAAAAAAAGGATAGCAAATGAAGTTGAAGATATTGACTCTTTTGGCTTTGGTCTTCCCTGCTCTAGCATTAGCAGGAGAGGATAAAATTAATAGTGGTGATACTGCTTGGATGATAGTAGCAACAGCACTTGTAATGCTAATGACTCCAGCAGGTCTTGCTCTATTTTATGGTGGTATGACAAGACATAAAAATGTCCTCAACACAATTGGAATGAGTTTGATAGCCTTTGCGGTAGGAACGCTTGTTTGGGTTGTAGCTGGTTACTCTCTTGCTTTTGGTGAGGGTGATTTGATTGGTACTGGTAAAATTTTACTCTCTGGTATTACAGATAAAAGTGTAAGCGGTTCTATTCCTGAGCTTCTTTTTGTAGCATTTCAAGGTACTTTTGCAGCGATTGCTGTAGCAATTGCTAGTGGTTCTATGATTGAGAGAGTAAAGTTTTCTACTTTTGTAATCTTCTCTGCTCTTTGGATTTTAGCTGTTTATGCTCCAATTACTCACTGGGCTTGGGGCGGTGGAGAGACTTTAAACTTTGGCGAAATGGACTTTGCAGGTGGTACTGTTGTACATATTAACGCTGGTGTGGCTGGTTTTGTAGTAGCGATGCTTCTTGGACCAAGAAGAGATTACGGCAAATCTGCGATGAAACCATTTTCTCCAGTTCTTACAGTACTTGGTGCAGCACTTCTATGGTTTGGATGGTTTGGATTCAATGCTGGATCTGAAGTAGCAGCTGATGGTGTAGCAGCAAATGCTTTTTTGGTTACAAATGTAGCAGCATCTCTTGGTGTAATTGGTTGGCTTATTGCTGAGTATTTAGTCTACAAAAAAGCAACACTTGTTGGTGGAGCTTCAGGTGCTGTTGCTGGTCTTGTTGCAATTACTCCTGCTAGTGGTAGTGCATGTGTAATGGGTGCAATCATTATCGGTTTAGTTGGTGGTATAATCGGATTCTTTGGTGTAAGTAAAATCAAAAAGATGTTTAAAGTCGATGATAGCTTAGATGCTTTCTGGGTACATGGACTTGTAGGAATTTGGGGAAGTATCGCTACAGCTTTATTTATCGCTCCTTACCTAAAAGCCAAAGATTTCTCTTTAGGTAGTCAGCTTGTTTCTCAGCTTGAGGCAGTACTTCTTACAATTGTCTATAGTGCTGTGATGACTGCAATTGTATATTTCATTTCTGCGGCAATTACAAAAGGTGGTAGAGTAGATGATGAAACTGAGTTAATGGGACTTGATGAGAGTGTCCATGGTGAAAAAGCAATAAATCTATAATTCAAGGATAAAAAATGAGAAAAATAGAAGCAATTATCAAACCTTTCAAACTAGAAGAGGTAAAAGAAGCTCTAGTTGAAGCCGGAATTGAGGGGATGACTGTAAGTGAAGTCAAAGGTTATGGACGACAACAAGGACACAGTGAACTCTACAGAGGTGCCGAGTATGTAGTAGATTTCATCCCAAAAGTCAAAATTGAGATTATCGTAAGTAGTGAAGAGTATATGAAGCTAGCAGTTAAAACTATTCAAGAAGCAGCTAGAACCGGTAAAATTGGAGATGGTAAAATCTTCGTCTCCCCTGTTGAGCATGTCGTGAGAATCAGAACAGGCGAAGAGGATGAAGAAGCTCTTTAAAATCTAAGCTCGAACTTATAATTCTTTCCTCTATCCCCCCAAAAAAAGGGGGGATTACTATTTCTCTTTTTGCCATTTAATCTTAAGAGCTAAAATATGTTCGCACGGCCCTTTGTAAAGTCTATTTTGGTAAAAGTACCTACAAGAGCATTTGGCATCTTTTATCCTCAAGTCTTCATCAATTATTAGACTAGTTTCTACTTTACGTCCATCTTTTATGCTACCTTTTATCTCTATTTTGTCATTACTTAAAGAGACATTTTCTATATTGACAGAATTTCTATTTAGGAGTTTTAATGCCTTCTCCTCTTGAGGATTACTAAATCTTATTCTATTCATTGGCAGAGGCTCAGCCGAAATTTCTCTTAATCTATATATATTTTTACTCATATCAAATAGCACTCTTCCTTCTTGAGCATAAATATTTAGGGCTGATGAGATTAGTTTAGTATCGATATTTAGAGCAGATGATAGTTCAGTAGTAGTTGCTACATATTTTTTGGAAAGTTTATCAAAAACTTTTGAGGCAGTATCACTATCTACACTTTCTCTTGTTGCCATCAAATCAAAATTACCAGAACCACTCCAGTCATTTGCACTCCAGCCACTAAGCCCAAGAGTAAACCTCATCCCCCCCAAATCAGCTTCCCAAAAACTTGGCATTCCAGAGCCAAGCAGACTCACTTTAAATTTTTTGGCTACAGATAAAACTCTCTCTAGAATAAAGAGTCTTCTTCTTCCCCAAATCCTTATCTCCTTTGCCTCTTGTCCCTTGAAAATAGTAGAAAATTTTAATCTTTTATTCCAAGGTTCAATAATCAGCTCTATTTTTTTATCAGGTATCAATATAAATTTTAAAGAGCGGGGGGACTTTTTTTCTCTATTTCTTTTTAAATATAATAAAATATTATAAATATCAATTGGCATCAACTCAAAAGAGGTCTTTTCTAGACTCATTGCTGAACTAATCTGCAAAAAGCCTCTCACCCAGCTATCTGGCAAATCAATTTTCTCCTCTCTAAAATCATCAGAGTACTGAGTCTGCACCTCAAAACCGCTGGGATCAATTATAAATTTTGTCTCTTTATACTCTCTAATCTTCTGAAATTCATCATAGAGTCTCTCTGAGTAATCAATATTTGTCGTTCCATAGCTATGCTCAGAGATATTTTCAAAGACATCATAATCACAGCTTAATTTACCATAGCTGGACTCATCTTGAGAAAAACACTCAAAAAAAATCTCATCAGGATGAACAGTAATTACAGGGTCTAGGACAAACCATTTATCATAATCATTTTTGTAGATATATTTAAAATACTCTTTTTTTGCCTTCTGAAAAGGTAGCTTAATCATTCTTTTTTGAGCTTTGATACTCTCTAGCTGACTACTCAACTCTTTAAATTTATCTACAAACTCCTCTCTACTTCCAATAATCTCTGCAAGCCAAATTTTTTCTTGAGAGGCTAGCCACTCTTTGTAGTTACTAATATCCCTAGGCTTAAACCTCATGTCACTTACAACAACATCATGCAAAGCACTAATTGCTTCTCTAAAAGGGATAGATTTTCTCAAACTTGAGATAAAAAATGTTGGCTTTCTATTCAAATCTGGAGCAAAACTCATATTTGTAGATGTCGAACCAGAGTTTACAGCTGTATTGCCTTTGAATTTATAGTTAAATTGCATCTTTTAACTCCACTTCTTCGATAATTTTAATTGGCAAAGAGATTTCAGGAAAATTCTGCTTAATCTTAAACATTGCAAGAACAAAACTCTCTCTATCAGTTTTTACCAATGTATTGTAATGCCTTTTTGCCAAATCAGCATACATTTTTGCTACCTCTTTACTTCTTAAATTTTGGTTTAGAGCTTCAATGATTTGACTCTTTACTACTCGATTACTATTTACAGATAGCAAAACTCTATTAAAAAACTCTTCCAATTTCAAAAGTTCACCACTGCTTAAATCTTTTAAAATAGACTCTACTACAAAACGTTGAATTAGTTGTGAAGGGTGTTGGGATAGTTTATTAGCTAAATTAGCTCCACTTAAACCTCTATTTTTTATTAATTCTTGAGCAAACTCTTGTACTTCAAAACTATTATTATCGGCAATAATTACAATCTCATCCAAAGAGAGTTCAAACTTACTGAAGTAATTTTTTGCAAAACTTATCGTATCTTTCCAATTACAATCAAAAATCTCTAAAGGTTTTGGCATAGCATCTTTGATTTTTTTTTGATTTTTGCTAAAAGCATCAAAGGCCCACTCTCTAATAATTTTATTTCTATTTTTTGCAAAAATTACCCATTGTGCTACTGAAAAATCTTCTGGAACAAAAGAGTTTATGAGTTTTGATGCTACATCATCTGCCATTTTACTCTTTGCTGTGACCAATCTAAAGATTGTATTACTTGGGAGAGTTTTATAAGCACTTTTTAGATAACTAAGAGCAATAAGAGCATCCTTTTTGACCTCATCATCTACACTTTTAAAGGCATATTGAATAAATTCGCCTAAGAGAATTTGTGGGTATTTTTTTGATAATCTTTTTATTAATTTTTGACTCTCTTTTCTGATGAGTCTTTCCT
>Ga0256843_1001162_pt1 | contig 21291 bp, 23 predicted proteins | sample AlvinellametaG_FD_191572 | JGI IMG/M metagenome (GOLD analysis project Ga0256843, IMG submission 191572) | Pompeii worm associated microbial communities from hydrothermal vent at the East Pacific Rise, Pacific Ocean - Alvinella | ecosystem: Host-associated > Annelida > Integument > Unclassified ... | reverse complement strand
TATTTTTTGAAATAATACGGAAGATTAAAATAAAGACTGAGTACGTCATCGGGCGTATAATAAGGCATGGTTTCATTTGATTCCAGTTTTCCGTTTTTATATTTTAATCTTATTATTTTTTTATCGGTGTGGTCAAAAAGATATACTCTCTTATAAAAATCGTCCCCCTTTTTTCTTGTTGAAATATATGCTGTAGGAACCAGCCTTCCGTTAATAACCTTTCCTATACTTGAATATGTCTGAACCATGTGTTTAGACAAAGCTGCGGCAAGACCCAGCGCTTTGCTTTGTGTATAAATTTTGTAATCAGTCGAATTTACTTCATAAATGGCATTAGCTTCCGCTATCGTTCCGAATATGCCGTATTTTGCATAATAACTGGCTATCATTGTTTTTGCGTTAAGTAAAATGGCGATTAGCAGCAGTAAGAAAATTCTCATTCAGACCCTTTTTTGAGTAATTATAACACAATGTTTTTTAACGGATATAAAAATATAAATTATAAAAAAGTCGGAAAAAAGGTCTGATTTGATGTTTTAAACAGTGACAGACACAAATAGATGTTTGATATAATTATTCAAAAATTAAAGGATATTAATGAAAATAGTTTTTTTAGATGCATTAACATTGGGAGATGTGGATTTTGAAAGATTTAAAAATTTGGGAGAAATTGAAATTTATCAGACAACTAATCCGGATGAAACACTCGAAAGAGTAAAAGACGCCGATATAGTGGTGAGCAATAAAGTAGTAATTGACAGATATATTATGGATAATTCTAATATAAAATTTATTCAGATAGCGGCAACCGGTATGAATAATGTTGATTTGGAATATGCATCCAAAAAAGGAATTATTGTAAAAAACGTTGCCGGGTATTCCACCAAAGCAGTAATACAGCATACGTTTGCACTGGTTTTGGGGCTTTTAAATAAAATATGCTATTTTGATAAGTATACTAAGGAAGAATATCCGAACAGTGAAATTTTCACACATATACAGAACTGGTTTGAAATCTCAGGAAAAAGATGGGGAATCATAGGACTTGGAGAAATAGGAAGAGGAGTGGCTGAAATTGCCGAAAGTTTCGGTGCGGATGTTGTATATTATTCAACAAGCGGAAAAAACAGAAACAGCAGATATAAGAGGGTTGATTTAACAGAACTTTTATCTTCCAGTGATATAATTTCTATTCACGCTCCTTTAAACGATAATACTAAAAATCTTTTAAACTATGAAAAGCTGTCTTTAATAAAACCCGGTTGCGTTATTGTTAATCTCGGAAGAGGAGGTATTATTAACGAAAAAGATTTGGCTGAAATATTGAAACAAAAAAATATATTGGCAGGACTTGACGTTTTTGAAAAAGAGCCTTTAAATGCAGACAGCCCGCTTTTAGAGGTTAAGGATAAACTGCTGTTAACGCCTCATGTTGCCTGGACGAGTATTGAAGCAAGAAATAAACTGATGGATGGAATTTATAAAAATATTGAGGAATTTGTAAAACAAAGCGGAAATTAAGCCGCTTTGTTGTCTACATGAACGTCCATTTGAGGATAAGGGATATTAATTCCTTTTTCGTCAAATGTTGTTTTGATTTTTTCAAGAAGTTCGCTTCTTACACCCCAGTAATCTTCGCTTTTGACCCAAGGTCTTACGTTAAAGTTTACACTGCTGTCAGCAAGTTCCGCAAGTGCTACAGCTGGAGCCGGATCTTTTAGAACTTTTGGGTGGTCGTTTAAAATTTCTTCCAGAGTGCTTTTTACAAGTTTAAGATCGTCTTCGTAACCTACACCTATAACAAGATCTATTCTTCTTATAGCTTCTCTTGAATAGTTTGTAATATTTCCTCCAATAATATTTGAATTAGGAACGATTATTATTCTGTTATCACCCGTTTTAAAAGTCGTATTGAAAATACCTATTTGGTCAACGACTCCGACTGCTCCACCCGCTTCTACAAAATCTCCTACTTTAAAAGGTCTTAAGAATAAAATCACAACTCCCGCACCGAAATTGGCAATATTCCCCTGAAGAGCCAAACCTACAGCCAAACCGGCAGCACCTATAATTGCCGCAAATGAAGTAGTATTAACCCCTAAAGTTCCGAGGGCTGCAATTATTACTAGTACGATTAAACCGAAATAAACCAAATCTCCTAAAAATTTAACCAGTGTAATGTCGGTATTAGAACGCTCAAGCATTTTTCTAAACAGTTTTGTCAATACTTGTGCTATCCATTTACCGATAATGTATATGGCAACGGCACCGAGAATTTTAATCCCCCATGCTATGGCCAGTGTAACGAATCCGCTCATTTTTTCTCCTTTTTTTAAGATTAATTGTATATTAAAATAGTGACATATAAGTGATTATTTATCGTATTTGCTCCATTTATTGTTTTTTATCATCTGTTTGAGAAGTTTTACATATTCTTCTTTTTTTTGAGAATAGTTAATCATAGTATTTGCAGCGGCAAGTCCAGTAAAGGTTTTGTTTTCTTCACTGTATTTTTCTCTTAAATCTCTGAATGATTTATATGCCGGATTTCGGTTTAAGTTTTTCATATATGCAGCTATTGAAGCTTCAAGCGAGGGAAAAATTTTTAAAGAATAATTTATTTGTATGTCATCATATTTGCTTTTCGGTGCAAGACCTTTGTCCGAATACTCCCAGTGTCCGAAAATATTATTGGCCTCTCTTACAAAACGGCTTTTGCCCCAGCCGCTTTCTATTGCTGCCTGTGCCAGAGCCAAAGAAGCAGGAACGGTGTTGATTTTTTTTAAGAATTCTTTTTTATCGGTTATGTTTTTAATTTTGTATATTTTTGCGATTTTCGCCAAAAATGCCACTTTTTTAGGATTTATAAGATAAAAAGGATCGTTGAAAATATCTATTATGTGCTTTCTTAAATGTTCTAATTTTTTGTTTTCTGCCTGAATAAGAGGCAGCATAATTTCGACAAAAGCCTGTTTTTGCTGCGTAGTTCCTTTGACTTTATAGTACCAGTCGGGAAACGCTCCATATAAATTTAAGGTCAGTGCCAGTGAAATAAGTCTTTTCAATAAATCTCCTTAAAAAAGTGTAGGCTCAAGTGCTTTTAATCTGTAGCTTTTTCTGTGAATATCGCTAAAACCGTTCTTTTTAATTTCTTCGATATGTTCCTGCGTAATATAACCTTTATGTTTTTTAAAATTGTACATAGGATATTTATCGGCAATTTCAAGCATATATTTATCCCGGCTGACTTTGGCCAATATGCTCGCAGCGCTTATCTGTTTGATTTTGGAATCGCCTTTGATTATTGTTTCAATACCGCTTACTCCGAAATTGGAATTTCCGTCAAACAGGTATTTCGAGGCTTTCAGTATTTCTTTTATTTCGGATAAAGCCGATTTAATTGCAAAAGAAAGCCCTTTTTTATCAATCGTTACGTTATCGATAAAAACTATATGATATTCACACGTTTCTTTAATAATCTCAAAAAGCTCCTCTCTTTTTTTTGCGCTGAGTTTTTTCGAGTCGTTTAACATTTCTAAATAATTCTCAATTTTCAATTCTCCATTCTCAATTTTAAAAATGCATCCCGCTACGACAAGGGGTCCCGCAATAGGCCCTCTTCCCGCTTCGTCTATTCCGCAAATCTCCATTGCCAAAACGGTATTACCTCCACTTCAAAATTTTTGTTTTTTATTTCAAATTCGTTTGAAATAGTTATAACCTGAATTTTTTTTACGTCTTTTACTTTTTTCAGTTTTTCTTCCAATACCTCTTCATTTGCAAACGGCATAACCATAATTCCCAGTTCTTTTTGAGGAAGATAAAAACTGAGAGTGTCTTTATAATATATCTCTTCTTCATTTAATTCTAAAAATACGATATTTTCAAAAGTTAAAAGAATATTTTTTCTGGTTGTGAGAATATTTTTAAATGCAAAATTGTATGAATAAAATTTTTTAGGCGATTTAGGCGAATTAAATTTATTTACTTCGTATATAACTTTTTTTTCTATGAGTTCGTTTGTCGTTTTGTAAAAACTGTCTTTGCTTATTTTGATACGTTTTTTTAAAATCTGGTATATTTGATAAAGCGTAAATTTTTCACCTATATGGGCAAAATAAAATTTCAGTATTTCTTTATTAAAAGGCATCAGCTCAAACTGTTCTTTTAAATATTCCTCTTTGAAATAATCGTCTAAAAACAGGCTTCTGGGGAAATTGCCCGTTTTTAAAAACTTGTCAAAGCTGTGTGTTATGCTTTGTGAATTGTCAAATGAAAAAAACTCTTCAAAATCCAGAGCTTTTAAATTTATCTGTTTAAAGTTTTCAATCTTTAAAGGTTTATCGGAGATTATGAAAGTCGTCACCGGAGGAATTTCAGCCGAAAAATCAAAATTATCATATATAATTAAATCGTATCCGTCAAAATCCAGGTTTTTTTCCCTGTAATCTTTAAAATCTACATATTTGTATTTTCCGTTGAAATTTTCTAAAAAATTGAATACTAAAAACGTCTTTCCGACTGCTTTAGGCCCGGATATTACGGTATTTTCAAAAGATAGTTTAGTTTTTCTGTCGTGAACTTTTTTCGGTAGCAAAATGCTCCTTTAATTTTGTATTAATGTATTATAACATAATCAAAAATCCAAAAAACACTATTATGCTTTCATATAAAAACAGATTTTCTCCATATAAAACACCTGAAAGAATACTTCCAAGAAAAGCGGACATACCGTAAGCAATACCTGCATAAAACTGCTGGGCGAGGGTTTTGTTTGTATAATGTTTTGAAATATATAAAAGTGCGGAAGTATGAAAAATAGCAAACGAAAACGCATGTATAAGCTGAGAAAGAGCTACCATTATCAGATTTCCGGGAAACAGATAAAGTGTAAACCATCTGAATGAAGTAAGCAAAATAGAAATCTTAAGAAGAAACGACGGTTTGAAATTTTTAATAAACCTGTGCTGGAATATAAAAATGGCTATTTCGGCCGTTACGCCTATAGCCCATAGCCATCCGATGTATTCTTTAGGTATACCGTGGTTTAGATTGTAAATAGTGAAGAAATTGTAAAATCCTCCGAAACTTATCTGTAAAAATATAACAGCCAGCCAAAATTTCCATTCTTTGAGAAAATTAATAGAAGAGGAAGATTTTTTTATTTCCGTATCTCTTAAAAAGTATAAAGCCGTAATATTAGTCAAAATCATAAGAATAATGAAAAGCCAGACAAGATTGCCGTTTATATAAGAGAACACTATTCCAAAAAGCATAAAACCTATACTGCCGTATACCCTTGTTTTTCCATATTTTTCTTTAAGCTTTTCTATAGCAATCGCTTCAATATACGGGAATACAACACTGAAACTGACTCCAATTAGAAAAAATGCGGCCAATATCAGATAAAAATTTTGAGTTAAAAGCAAAAATGACGCAAATGTAGAAACAATCAGCGCTGAAATATAATCAAGTTTTGTTAAAGGTTTTTTAAGATAAATAAAAGGAGTAATAAATCTGGCTATCGGAAGCATTGAAAATATTATACCTATTTCAGCCGCGCTGAAACCTATCTGTTTAAAAAATTTGGGCATAAAAATAACATAATCCCCGATAAGCGAAAAAAAAAGAAAATAAAACAGGCTAAGAGCTATAAATGTTTTATTTACCATTTAGCTCTTTTACCGCTGTTGTTAAATTTTTAATCTGCTCTTCAGTTACAGGATAATTAAAATCCCTGATTTTAGTACAGAAAGTTGCTCCGGGCCACCATGGATCGTTTATAAATCTCGGAATAATGTGAATATGCAGGTGAGGAACCATGTTGCCGAGCATTGCAATATTAATTTTGTCAGGATTTAAAGTTTTAATCATTACTTTTTCAATTTGTTTAAGCAAAAGCATAATTTTCGCGGTTTCTTCGTCATTTAAATCGCTGAATTCTTTAATATGTTTTTGTGTGATTATTCTTATATATCCGGGAATTTCGTCAACTAAAACAACTCTTAAAAAATCATTTTGAAAAATAATGTTTTCATTTGACGGATTACACAGAGGGCAGGACATTAATTCCCTCTGCTGCCGGGTTTAACAGGTGTGCTTCCGGCTTTGCACATAGGACAGTTTTGAGGATCGTAAACTTCAAAATCGAAATCGTCTAACGCAAAAAACGGTTTATCGGCAGGAAGTTTGCACTCCGGTTTTCTTTCACTTTTGCCGTTAACTCTTTTACATACGCCTCTGTTTGCTATAGCTGCGAACGCAACTACTTCGGCGCCTCTTGTTTCGACTTCCCTTGCGGCTTCCATTGCGCTTCCGCCGGTTGTAATGATGTCTTCACAGATTAAAATTTTTTCGCCTTTGCTTACTTCAAATCCTCTTCTTAAAGTCATTAACCCCTTAACTCTTTCGGTAAAGATAAATCTGACTCCAAGAGCCCGTGCAAGCTCGTATCCGGCAAGAAGTCCTCCGATTGCCGGAGAACATACGGTGTCTACTTCTATTCCAGCTTCTTTTATCTGTTTTGCAAGTTCATCCGCAAGTTTTTGGGCAATTTCCGGATGTTCAAGCACTCTTGCGCTTTGAAGATAATATTCGCTGTGTTTACCGCTGCTGAGTAAAAAATGGCCTTTTAAAAGGGCTCCCTGGTTTTCATATATTTCTCTTACGTTCATTTTAGCTCTTTATTAAACTTTCATAACGTCATCGATTTTTTTGTTAACTATTTCGTCAACTTTTTCAACATATGAATCCGTAATTTCCTGAACTTTGTCAAGTCCTCTTTTTTGATCGTCTTCTGTTATTTCTTTATCTTTAAACATTTTTTTAATATCGTCATTTGCTTCTCGTCTGATATTTCTGATTGCTATTTTTGCTTTTTCTGCAAATTCTTTAGCTTTTTTAGCCTGTTTTTTTCTCTCTTCTTCAGTCATTGGAGGGAAATAAAGCTTAATTACATCACCGTCATTATTCGGATTTGCACCGACGTTTGCTTCCTGGATAGCTCTTTCGATATCGTTGATAATTGATTTGTCCCATGGACTGACTACGATGGTAGTAGCGTCTACGGCGTTTACGTTAGCCACCTGATTAAGCGGAGTCGGCGCTCCGTAATATTCCACTTTTACACCGTCAAGAACGTGAATTGAAACTTTTCCTGTTCTAAGAGTGTTTAAATCTTTTTTAAGCACTTCTATACTCTTTTCCATATGCTCTTTGGCAAACTCGAATACTTCTTCCATTATTCCTCCTTTAAGATTAATTTTGAAACTATTTTATAATTATATCTTATGATAACCCTGTTTCTGTATTTTTTTAGTGTGAAATTAGGTTTATATTCAAAATATCCTTTTTTGACTTTTACGCCTTTCCACCCGAGTTTGGTAATGTATATGTTTACGTAGGGTTTGTCTGTATAGCCGCTTATTTTAGTAATTGTGTTTTTGTTTCTTTCTATTTTTAGATTTTTAATGTGAAGTATTTTCAGTTTCAGTTTATCCGCTATATTTACTTTTCCGGTAAGGGCAATTCTGTCGATATCGTTTACAGGTGAAGTTAAACCGAACGCACCTGCGTTTTGATTGGCTATAACAGGGAAAAAAGAATTAATAACTTTTTTAACCCTTTCGTTGTATTCTCCATACGGGTAAGCGTACATGTCGGGAACGTATCCGATGTATTTTTTAAATGCGTTTATCGCTTTATTGGTGTCTGCAATTATCTGTTTATTGTTCAGCATCGCCAAATGCGGGTGTGCCCAGCTGTGAACCCCGAGTTCCCCGTATTTCGCACATTCTTTAACTTCTTTCCAGCTCATAAAGTCGCCCCAGTGTTCGGTGGTTGCTTTGCCGTAAACAAAAAGTGTAAAAGGAATATGGTATTTAATAAACAGCGGAAGTCCGTTTTTATAAAAACTTTTATAAGAGTCGTCAATGGTGAAAACAACGATTTTATCTATATTTTCGTGTTTTTCTTTCATTTTTATAAGTGTTGAAAGTTTGACCGCTTTGTATCCGTGGGAGTGTATGTATTTAAAATATTTAACTAATTCCTGCGACGATGTATTAGTATAAGGATGGCGGTTATCGTCTATTCTGTGCAGAACGAACAGATGCGCTTCGGCAAAAAGCCAAAGCGGCAGAAAAAATAAAAACAGATATTTCATTATTTAGTCGGAGCCTGAGGTACGCTCGGAACCGCAGGAGTAGTTTTAGGAGCCTGCTTTGTAGTTTTGATTTTTACTTCGTCAAGAGCAGAAGTATTTGCCTGTTTGTTATATAAATAAACTAAAGTAAGAGTGTTTAAAACAAACAGAAGTCCAAGCACCATAGTGGCTTTTGTTAAAAAGTTCATAGGCCCTTTTGCCCCGAAGACAGTGTTGTTAGAGCTTGAATATGCGCCAAGCCCCATAGATTCAGATTTTTGAAGTAACACTAAAATAACTATAGCTACAACAATTATAATCTGGATTGTGAATAATATACCGGTCATTTTATACCTTTTTTGGGTAGAATTATATCACAATTTAAAATGGAAAATAAAAAATGGAAAACGGAACATTGAAAAGCTTTGACAGGTTTGCTCATACATACGGAGAATACAACGTAATACAGAAAAGAATAATAAAAAAATATCTTTCTTTAGTAAAAGACAGGATAGTTGATCTTGGATGCGGCAGTGAAGGACTGTGCAAATATAAAAATTTTGAATTTTATCTTGGAATCGATTCTTCGGAAGAGATGTTAAAAAGAAATCCATGCAATTCATTAAAAGCCGATTTTAATACAAAAGAGTGTTTTGAACTTATAAAGAAATACAAATTTGATCAGATTGTTTCATTTTCCGCACTTCAGTGGTCTAAAGATTTAAATTTTGTATTTGGAGAAATCAGAAAATTAAATAGGGATTTTCTGCTTGCTGTTTTTACTTCAAATACTTTTAAAACGCTTCATCGTTTTCTTAATATAAAATCTCCGATTTTTTCAAAAGAAGACATACTCAAAAGCGCAGGCATACTGAATCCTAAAGAAGTGGAAATTTTAAATTACGAAATGACTTTCACTAATCCTAAAGAACTTTTGGAGTATATAAAATATTCGGGTGTCGGAGGCAATGTAAAGGCAAATCCCGTAAAAATAAAAAACTTTTTAAAACAGTTTCCGGTTAATTATTTGGAGTTTGAGGTGATTGTAATCAGGTAAATGGTGGAGACAACGGGACTCGAACCCGTGACCACCACGCTGCCAGCGTGGTGCTCTACCAGCTGAGCTATGTCCCCAGAAGTTTGAGTATTTCTTTTTCCAGATTATAAAGGCTATATCTGGCGGTTTTGAATTTTTCAGATGTTATTATATCAAAAAGTTTAAAACTTTCTTCCAAAACCCTTGCACTTTCTTGAGATCTTTTTAAATTTGCTATAACTATTTCTTTTATTGAGCTTCTTTGCTGTTCGCTTTTTGTGGACGGTTTAAGTATGTCGTTTATTGAATCTCTGTAATCGACATATTTTTCATAATCCGGGATATTAATATGTCTTAGTTTTTTTAATTCTTTGGCTAAAGGAGAGTCGAATTCGTATCTTAAAATATCTTCAACTACCCTTATACCTTCTTTGTATCTGTTTATATTGGCGTCTATAGTGCGGAAAAGAGGAGGATTAGTCGTCACTGTTTAAGAATCCTAAGATTTGAAGTAAAGAAATAAATAGGTTTAGAAAATCTAGATATAGCGCAACTGCGGCTTCTATTTCGCTTGATACGTTTCCTCTTATTATGTTTTGAGTGTCGTATAGTATAAAAAAGCTGAAAAGTATTGCGCTTACACTTGCTATTGCAAGCTGCAGCATAGGCAGATGAAGGAAAATATTGGCAATACTTGCTACGATTACTATAATTAATGTAATAAACAGAACCTTACCCATTGTTGAAAAGTCTCTTTTTGTATTCATTGCAAAGATTGTCAAAGAAGCAAAAGCGACTGCAGTCAGTCCGAACGCTTCACCGATCACGTATCCCATATTAGCGGCAATGTACATAGCTAGTGTAGGTGCTAGGGTAAATCCTGTCATAAAAGTAAAGGCAAATAAAAGCACAAGGTTAAGAGGAGTTTTATTTTTAGCCACAAACAGACCGAACAGAAGAATAAATTCTAATATTACAGCACCCCAGTAAGTAAATGTTAAAGAACCCGTGGCATAATTTACCATATTACCGACGAAGCCCATTCCAACATATGCGCCTACCGCTCCCGCTATTAATGAACCTGCAAGTAGCTGGTAAGTTCTTTTAACAAATGCGTTTATATCCGTAATCTCGTGTGTATGAGTATAATTATTTACTGTTTTTTCTGTTTGCAAATCTACATTTTTTGGGTTGCCGCCAAAGTCATTAGAGCTGAATTTCATAAAACCTCCTCTTTTTTTATTGAGATTATACAACAAAAAGGATTAAATTAGTGTTAAAATCGCTTTTGAGGGGTTTTAAGAATTAAAATTGTTGATTGGAAGGAGGCTTGATATTGAAGTCGAAATATCTACTTTCAAATCCGTCCGGAATTCTCGAATACTGTATGGATGCCGCTCTTAAATTATTTGCTTCCTGCCATAAAAGTCCAAGTCCGTATCTTGCTTCGTAATAGGTAGGGTTTTTAAGTTTTGCCAGTTCCATTAAAGCCACTGCGTTGGCATGATGATTGGCGCCTATTGCGGCTACTGCGGCATGATAAAGAGTATGAGGGTCCATTACGTTTTTGTTGTTGATTAAGTCGTTGTAAATTACATAAGCTTCTTCAAAATGTTTGGTATACAGATCTGCAAAAGCCACCCTTTTTAATATAGGTATAAGATCGAAGTTTTCTTTTTTTGCTTTTTTTATTAAATTTAATCGGACTTTGTTCAGTAAACCTGAAATTTTTGCAAAGGTAAAATACCAGTCTCTGACTATTTTGGCTCCGTAATAAAAATCGTTCATATCAAAATGCTGTGAAAAAAACAGAGACTGATAATTCAGGGCCTGTTTATATACAGGCAGATTTTTATTGGTTGCGTAAAAATATAAAAGATTGGCGATGATCTCATTAGGATACATGCTTTTGAGTTTTAACGCTTCATATGTAAAGTCTCTGTCCAATAGAGCTTTTGAAGTCAGTCTTGCTATTATCCAGGTTGGATTGTTTTTGTCGTTTTTGTCTAAAAACGCCGCCATTTTTACCGTATTGTTTTGAGTAATGGCAAGCATGGCTTCTTCTAAAGGAGTATTTGAATTTAAATCTTCTTTGATAGAAGCTATGAGGTAGTCGTTTGTTTTTTTAAGTTTGCCGAGAGCCATAAGCGCGTAAATACCACTTTTTAAATCGTTAGGATTCAAATGATATGCTCTAAGGAAATGGATATAAGCGTTTTTATAGTCTCCAAGCTGTGCATATGTCAGCGCCAGGTCGTAATGGAGGATATATGATGTTTCTCTGTGTTTGATAAGTTTTTGAAATTCTTTGTTAGCCAGATAAATATGGCCGTTAAGAGCCAGTTTAAGCGCATGGGAAATTTTTATGTTTAATGCTGAATAAGTGGCACTTTTGCTTAAATATGACTGTGATTCTTCAATTGAGCCTATAGGTATTCCGGCAATACCTTTTTTCAGATAGGAGATAGTCTGATTCATATTAAATACTTTGTAAGGAGCATAGTAGAAAAACAGGTCGTAAAAATCTTCTTTTTGTTTTAAAAATGATTTTTGAAACTCTTTTTGAGCTGTTTTTGTTTCAAATAAAGAAGGTTTTAAATACACTAAAATCGGATATATGTTATTGTCCTGGAATTTTTTAAATATTCTTGATGCTTCTTTAAAATAGGAAAGTTTTAAATCCACCAGTCCCAAAGCAAACTGGGACTCGTTTAAATCGGACATTGAAAGATAGTTTTTGGCCAGGGAGTATTCGCCTATCCTTGCAAGGGATATTCCTTTGTAGAAAGGATTGTTTTCAATTGCCTGTGCTTTGGTGAAATCCTGGTAGTATTCATATATAGCGCTTAAAAGTTTTTCAGATTTTTCTTTATATAAGTTTTTTGTTTTTAAAGCCGGAATGGCTTCAAACTCATATCCCATATAATACATAACAACCGCATAATAGTAAGGGTAGCTTTTTAATTTGGCAATTTCAGGAAGGAACGTATATGCCAGATTCCTGTAGTAGTTAAAAAGTTTTTTATTGCCCATCATCAAGGCGGCATATGTGGCGTTAATGGCGCTTAAAGTTCTGTTGTCTTTGTTCTTAATGGCTTTTTGGAAGTATTCAAGAGCTTTTTTATAGTTTTTTTCTTCCAGTTTTATAACTCCTAAATTGTAATAGGAAAGTGCTTCTGAATAACTGGAAAGTTTGTTAAGAAGCTGAAGGGCTTTTATTTTATTGCCCTTTTCATAAAGAATTGTCGCTTTTTTGATAAGCTGTTTTATTTCGTCTTTTTGTATAATGTGCCGTTTTTCAAGTTTTTTGGTTATCTGTGCAATTTCCTGCGGCTGAGCCGGTGTTTCGGCTTCACGTTTTTTCTTAATGATTATAACGGCGGCCAGAACCAAAACCAATATAATGGTAACCAAAAGAAGAATAATAATTATGTATATTAATTTGTTTTTCTTTTTTTCTTCTTTTTCCCCTTCTTCAATTACGATGACGTTTTCGTCTTGAGAATTGGTTTTGTTCTCTTCAGCCACATTTTACCTTATAAGTATTTTTTTAAAACTTTGGGTATTTCGATATTTCCGTCTTTTGTCTGGTAATTTTCCATAATTGCCACGAGTGTTCTTCCGACGGCCAGCGAACTTCCGTTTAATGTATGAACGAGTCTGTTTTTCTTGCCGTCTTTATATCTGATTTTTGCCCTTCTGGCCTGAAAATCTCTTGTATTTGAAACGGAACTTATTTCCCTGTATCTGTTTTGGGAAGGAATCCATACTTCCAGATCTATTGTTTTTGCCGCGCTGAATCCCAGATCTCCGGTACAGAGCATCAGTTTCCTATACGGAAGACCCAGTTTTTCTAAAGCGCTTCCGGCACATTTTACCATTTCTTCAAACATTTTATCGCTCTCTTCAGGGCGGGTGATGGCTACGAGCTCCACTTTGTCAAACTGATGCTGTCTTATGATTCCTTTGGTGTCTTTTCCATAACTTCCGGCTTCTTTTCTGAAACACGGCGTATAAGCCGTCAGTTTGATAGGCTCGTTTAAATCAGGAATTATTTCGTCTCTAAAAAGATTGGTTAAAGGCACCTCAGCTGTAGGAATGAGATATAAATCCTCATTGTCAATTTTAAACAGGTCCTCTTCAAATTTCGGAAGCTGTCCTGTGCCTGTCATTGTTTCTTTATTAACCATAAAAGGAACATATACCTCTTCAAACCCCCATTCTCTGTTGTGGTCTAAAAAGAAGCTTATTAATGCCCTCTCAAGTCTTGCGGCGTCTTTTTTCATAACCGTAAAACGGCTTTTTGCGAGTTTTACTCCTCTGACAAAATCAAGCCAGTCCAGCTTTTCTCCGAGTTCATCGTGAGGTTTCGGTTCAAAGTCGAACTTTCTCGGCTCTCCGATTCTTTCAATTTCAACATTTTCGTCTTCGTCTTTTCCTACCGGTACGTCTTCATCCGGAATATTCGGAATGACGAGGGCTTTTTGCATTAATTTATCATCTATGGATTTTAGTTTTTCTTCCAGTTCGGAAATATGCTGTTTTAAGTCGGAAACTTCTTTTTTAATGTTTTCAGCTTCTTCTTTTTTTCCGTCTTTCATAAGGGCACCGATCTGTTTTGAAAGAGAGTTTCTTTTTTCAAGAAGTTTATCAAGAGCTGTTTTTATCTCTTTTTTTTCTTTAAAAAGGTTTTTAATCTCTTCAAGGCTTTTTTCATCTACACCTTTTAACTGCAGGCGTTTAGCTGTTTCGTCAAAATTTTTCTCAAGCAGCTTCAAATCTATCATCAAATTCCTTTATTCTTTATAGTAATTTCATTTTTGGTATAATACTTGGGTAATTTTAACATAAAAGGAGCGTGAATGAAAAAGAAATTATTAGCATTGGGGCTTAGCGCATTAGTTGCAAGTACTTTAATGGCGAAAGATATTAAAGTTGGTGTTTTACAACCATTAACAGGACCTATTGCGTCATTTGGTCAAAAAACACTTGACGGTATTAAACTTGTACATGAAAAATACAACAAACTTCCAAACGGTGATAAAATCGTATTGGTTGTAGTTGACAATCAGTTTGACAAAGTACAGACTGTTAACGGTTATAAAAGATTAGCTAGCGGTGAAAACGTAGTTGCAATTGAAGGGCCTCTTGCAAGTTCAATGGCATTAGCTGTAAAAAGATTCGCAGGAGCTACTAAAACTCCTACAGTTACACAGATTGCTACAAACCCAAGAGTTACAAAAGGTAGCAAATATCTAACAAGGGCATGTTTTACAGATGATTTCCAAGGTACTGTGGCTGCTAAATACGCACTTAAACACAATCTTAAAAATGCAGTAGTTGTATTCGATATGAAACAGGATTATTCTGTAGGTCTTGCCAGAGCTTTTGAAAAAGCATATAAACAAGGCGGAGGAAAAATTCTTAAAAAACTGTTTATCAATACTGGTGATAAAGACTTCAACGCACAGGTTGCACAGATTAAAAAACTTCATCCTCAGTTTATCTATACTCCGATTTATGCACCTGAAGAAGGACTGTTCTTAAGACAGTTAAGAGCGGCTGGAGTTAAAGCGCCTGTAATGGGTGGTGACGGTATTGCGGATCCTGGACTACTTAAAAAACTTGCAGGAAAAGCTGCAAACGGCGTAATGTATACTGACCATTTTGACCCTGCAAAAGCGCCTACTCCGTTATCAAAACAGTTTATTAAAGATTTCAAAGCTAAATACGGAAGACTTCCAAGTGCGTTCGCGGCAACTGGAGCTGACGGATATTTATTAATTTATAACGCAATTAAACAATGCGATACTAAAGCAAACAAAACAAATCTTCAATTCAAACAGTGTATTAACGATGCTTTAAGACATACTAAAAACCTTGAAGCTGTTACAGGTTATTTAACAATTGATCCTAAAACTGGAAACCCAGTTGACAAACCGGCTGTTATTGAAGCAATTAAAGACGGTAAAGTTGTATTTAAAGAGCTAATTAAGCCTTAATTACAGTTTTTCTCCCTTTTGGGAGTAAAAACACTAAAATGCATTATAAAAATGCTGTTTAGTGTTTTTATGAAGATATAAAAAGAGGAAAAATGGATTTTAGTAAACCGATAGAAATAGCACATGATGTGTTTTGGGTAGGGTATGTTATACCCAACGATCCTTTTCAGTGCCATGTTTATTTAATTAAAAACGGAGAAGAGTCTATACTTATAGACCCGGGCAGTATGATAACTTTTCCTGTAGTTTTGGAAAAAGTGACATCTCTGGTAGATTTGAAAAATATCAAATATATAATAATGCATCATCAGGATCCTGATATAGTGGGATGTTATTCTACATTTGAAAAAATAATGCCGAAAGCCGAAAGATATATCGTTACACACTGGCGTACCGAAATGCTTCTTAAACATTATATGTGGGATACGCCGTTTTATCTTATAGACCAGCATAACTGGAAACTCAAAGCCGGCAAGAGGGAATTGGAGTTCGTATTTACTCCGTATGCGCATTTTCCGGGAGCTTTTTGTACTTATGACAAAAAAACCGGGATTCTTTTTTCAAGCGATCTTTTCGGCGGATTGACGGAGGAGTTTTCTTTGTTTGCGAAGAATGTGGACGATTATTTTGAAGCGGCAAAACCTTTTCATAAACATTACATGCCGAGTCAGGAAGTACTCCATCATGCGTTAAAACAGGTGCAGAAAAAACATCCTTTAATGATAGCACCTCAACATGGGTCGATTATAAAAAAAGATTTGATAAATCCGTTAATAGAAAAATTAAAAGATCTGGAATGTGGGCTTTACCTTTTAGACGATTATGAGAGTGATCTGTATATTTTAAATAAAACTGATGAGGTTTTAAAACAGTTTTTTAAAGACACGGTTTCTCTAAGTTCTTTTAATCTAGTGCTTAGAAATCTTTTTGACAATATTAAAAAAGTTATACCGTCTATACAAAAAATAGAAATCTGCGGTATTTCCCCTTTATCGGAGGCAGAGCACTGTTTTTCTTTCGGGGAGGACCATAAAATCGTAGAAATTGACAAGATGGATGAAAATTACTCGTTCAAAAAAGAGCTTAAACAAAATGATAAAAAAATAGGCGATATCTATATTATAATCAATAAAAATATGAATAAAAGAGAAAAAAAACTTCTTGAAATGCTTTTAAATAAAATTGCGGTGCCTGTGGCCATTTCATTGGAAAAAGAGCTGATATTAAGAGAATTGGAAGACAACAATAAAAAACTTTACGAAAAATCTATTACGGATCCTTTGACTAAACTTTACAACAGAGAATATATGAAAGAATTTTTAAACAAAAAAATAGAAGAAGCCAAACGTTATAATTTTCCTTTAAGCGTTGCTATGATAGATATAGATTTTTTCAAAAAAATAAACGATACATACGGACATTTGATAGGAGACTGTGTTTTAAAAGAGCTTTCAGAGCTTCTTAAAAATAATTTCAGAGGTTCAGATATTGTTTCGAGATACGGCGGGGAAGAAATATTTATTATTATGCCTTTTACGGATTGTGAAAATGCATGTAAAAAACTGGAATATTTCAGAAGTCTGGTAGAAGAATATACATTCTGCGACAAAAAAAGCGTTAAAATAACCATAAGCGCTGGTGTATGCGAATTTGACAAAGAAAATGACGGAATAGAAGATTTAATATTAAAAGTTGACAGAAAGGTTTATTTTGCTAAAAAACAAGGCAGAAATAAAGTAGTCTGCGAAAAGGGGGGATAAAATGAGCAGAATGGTGAAGGTTGTTGACGAAGAGGTCCGTTTTGAAGATGTCAATAAAGAAAACAGACCGGTTGTTTCAAAAACAGATATCAGAGGAAAAATCACATATACCAATTCGGTATTCAGAGCATTGTCCGGATATGATAAAGGGGAGATGGAAGGACGTCCTCATAATATTGTAAGACATCCTGACATGCCTAAAAAAGTATTTGAAGAGATGTGGGATACCATTTTAAAAGGTGAAGAATGGAGCGGAATTGTAAAAAATTTAAGAAAAGATGGAAAATATTACTGGGTAGAAGCCACAATTATGCCTATAAAAGACGAAAATAATGCTATAATCGGTTTTATTTCTGCGAGAAGAAGTATCAGTGACGAAGTGAAAAAAGAGTACGAAAAAATTTACAAAGAAATGAGAGAAAAGGAAAAGTAGATGGATGTTGGATTTGTTTTACAGCAAATTGTAAACGGTTTTTCATTAGGTAGTATGTATGCCCTTATCGCTATCGGGTATACATTGGTTTACGGTGTTCTTAGACTAATCAACTTTGCACACGGAGATATTATGATGGTAGGCGCTTTTATGGCGTTTATCTTTTTTAAAATATTAGGGCTTAACTTTTATGTAGCTGTGCTGTTTGCAATTATTTTTACGGCTGCAGTGGGTATTTTGACATATGCAAGCGCATATAAACCTTTGCTTGACAAAGGTGCGCCTAAAATTTCACTTTTAATTACAGCAATCGGTATTTCGTTTTTCCTTGAATCTTTATTTAACGTAATTGCCAACCAGTATCTAGGAGGTACTTATCAGGCGTTTTATTTTCCAAAATGGTTTTCTCACATTATTCATATAGGTTCATTAACAGTGCCGGTGTTAACTATACTCGTACCTATTTTAACGCTTGCTTTGTTGGGACTTGTACTTTTTATTTTATACAGAACAAAAATCGGTATTGCTATTAGGGCTCTTGCATTTGATATCCAGACAGTAAAGCTTATGGGAGCGGATTCTAATAAAATTATTGCGTTTGTATTCGCATTAGGAAGCGGTCTTGCCGCAATCGGCGGTATAGCTTATGCGATGGCTTATCCGAGTATTGACCCGTATATGGGTATGCTTGTTGGTCTTAAAGCATTTGCCGCCGCTGTTGTAGGAGGTATCGGAAGTGTTACAGGTGCGGTTATTGGTGGATTTATTTTAGGATTTGCTGAAGTTGCCGTTCCGGGATTTTTTCCGGAACTAGGAGGATGGAAAGATGCGTTTGCATTTATATTCCTGATTTTCGTACTTTTATTTAAACCTACAGGTATTATGGGAATAGACTTTGAAAGACAAAGGTTTTAATAATGGAAAAGGCAAAAGTAAAAATGGCAAACTTAAGCGCGCCGAAATATTTTGCGATTATTGCGGTAGTAACGGCGCTGTTTTTAGGATTTTTGTATATTTCTCCGAAATGGTTTAACGATTATACCATTACAGTTTTGGGAAATGTTTATATTTTCATAATATTGGCTGTAAGCTATAACCTGATCAATGGTGTAACAGGCCAGTTTTCACTAGAACCGAACGGATTTGTGGCAATCGGTGCGTATGTAACCGCTTTACTGATGTTGAGTCCTGATGTAAAGGCGGATATGTATATTATTGCTGATCCGTATCCTTTTATTAAAGATATATTTTTACCTAATCCGTTTTTCACACTGATTATCAGCGGTATTGTTTCCTCGCTTGTGGCATTAACGCTTGCTTTCCCTGTATTTAGGGTTAGAGGAGACTATCTTGCTATCGTTACTTTGGGATTCGGATTTATTATTAGAATCTTTTTAATCAACAACCCGGAAATTTCAAACGGTTCGATGGGGCTTGATTCTATTCCCGGATTTGCGAGTTATTTTTGGATAGGGTTTAGTGCTCTGGTTACTGTTGTCCTCGTTTATAATATAGTTTATTCTAAATACGGAAGAGGAATGAAAGCCGTAAGAGACGATGAGGATGCGGCATTGGCCATGGGTGTTAATACGTTTAAAGTAAAAACAATAGCATTTATGACAAGTGCGTTTTTTGAAGGAGTCGGAGGAGGGCTTCTTGCAAGTTCTATCGGTTCTATTTCACCGGATCAGTTTACATTTATGCTAACGTTCCAGTTATTGATTATTATTGTTCTTGGCGGTCTTGGAAGTATGAGCGGAGCGATTTTAGGTACTTTATTATTCCTTGGCGGTATGGAAGTATTGAGACCTTTAGACGATGCGACATGGACGTTAGGACCTGTTCACGGTATTCCTGGACTCAGAATGGTTGTATTTAGTCTTATCCTTTTAGGAATAATGCTTTTTGCAAGAAAAGGTCTTTTCGGAGATAAAGAAATCTGGGATTATATAAAATTTAAAAAGAAATAGTTTTAAGGAGATTTAATGAGCGATATTTTAAAAATTGGCAAATATGAATTTACAAGCAGACTTATAGTCGGAAGCGGAAAATATCCTGATTTTCAGACCACGAGAGACGCCACTCTAGCCAGCGGTGCGGAAATGATTACCGTTGCCGTAAGACGTGTAAATATTATGGATCCCAATGAAGAGAATTTAATGGATTATTTTAAAGATACTGATGTCAAAATTCTTCCAAACTCTGCGGGATGTACAACTGCGGAAGAAGCTATTACATTATTCAGACTCGTAAGAGAAGCAACGGGAATTGACATTATTAAACTTGAAGTAATAGGAGATACGGCAAAAACTTTATATCCTGATGTAATGGAAACGTTAAAAGCATGTGAAGTTTTAGCCAAAGAAGATTTTACTATTATGGCTTATACAAACGACGATCCGATTATGGCTAAAAGACTTGAAAATGCCGGCGCTCATGCAGTAATGCCTCTTGCCGCTCCTATCGGAAGCGGACTGGGCGTTCAAAACAGATACAATGTTGTGTTTGTTAAAGATGCTGTAAATGTTCCTGTGATTGTAGACGCGGGTATAGGTACTGCAAGCGACGCTGCGGTTGCCATGGAGCTTGGAGCGGACGGTGTGCTTACGAATACAGCCATTGCACAGGCTAAAAATCCTATTGCAATGGCGGAAGCCATGAAACATGCCGTAATAGCCGGAAGAATGGCTTATAAAGCAGGAAGAATACCTAAAAAACCTTATGCGACGGCCAGTTCACCGTTAGAAGGTCTAATTGAATTTTAACGGGCTTTTCCCCGTTTGTTTTTGTATAATTGAGTGACAGACACTAGGAGTTTTTATGAAAATAATAATCGGTTTGGCGGCTTTAGCCTTTTTTATATATATCGGTGCTGCTTTATATTTATATTTAACACAGGACAGTAAAATTTTTAACCGTAAATGGGCAAAACCGTATGAACCCGCCGTTGCCGAAAAAATATATTTTATCACTAGTGACGGGATAAAGCTGGAAGGAGCATATACTAAAAACGGCGAAAAATTGCCTCTTGTTCTGTATTTCAGCGGTAACGCAAATAATGTTATAGAGTTTTTGGATAAGATCGCGCCTAAAATTAAAAATTATAATTTTATAGGGTTTAATTATCCCGGATATGCCGGAAGCGAGGGTAAACCGTGTGAAAAATGTATACTTAAATACGCTTTGGAAATATATGATAAATATAAACCTCAAGTAGTAATAGGCAGGAGTCTCGGAACGGCCGTAGCTTCATACGTCGCATATAAAAGGCCTGTGAAAAAACTAGTTTTGATTACCCCTTTTGATTCTATATTGAATATTGCAAAAAACAAATACCCTTTATTGCCCGTGGAAGTGCTTGTAAAATATAAATTTAACGAGTATTTATGGGTTAAAGAATTAAATATACCTGTAAGCGTTCTGCTAGTCAAAGACGATGATATTATTCCTGAAGAAAATATAAATAATTTATTAACGCATATAAAACATCTTGATAAGAAAATAACTGTTTCAGGTGTAAAACACGGAAATGTATATGAATATGAGAATATTACAGAAGTTTTAAAACAGCTTTTGGATTAATAATAAACTACACGGTTTCTTCCGGTTTTTTTCGCTACGTATAACGCTTTGTCTGCATTAATAAGAGCCTGTTGAATTTCAGATTTTTCTTCGGGTTTGAATGTATAAACTCCCATACTTGCCGTTATCTGTAAATTTTTTCCGTTTTCAAGAGGAATCTGCAGTGTTCTGATTCTGTTTAATATTTTATTGATTAATGTATCTGTCTCTTTAAGGTTAACATCATACAGAAGTAAAACGAATTCTTCACCGCCTATTCTTGCAAGAAAGTCATTTTCCCTGATTATCTGTTTTATTGCATTTACAAACTCTTTTAAAACTATATCTCCCGTTTT
>Ga0256843_1001161_pt1 | contig 21302 bp, 29 predicted proteins | sample AlvinellametaG_FD_191572 | JGI IMG/M metagenome (GOLD analysis project Ga0256843, IMG submission 191572) | Pompeii worm associated microbial communities from hydrothermal vent at the East Pacific Rise, Pacific Ocean - Alvinella | ecosystem: Host-associated > Annelida > Integument > Unclassified ... | reverse complement strand
TATTGGGGGGAGAGGAAGATGGTGGATGTGGTGCCGCGCAGCTCGGACGGGCAGCTGCTCTTTCTCATGGAGATGGTGGACAAGATGAAGTCCCTCTCCCAGAGTCCGCTGGGGAGCCGGATCGCTTCGGTACACAATGGCAGCAGCCTTTTTACCGGGGACGCGGGCAGCGGTGAGAGCAACATTCGCCGCTACATCATCGAAAACGATCTGCTCGAAGCGATCATCCAGCTGCCCAACAACCTCTTCTACAACACCGGCATTACCACCTACATCTGGGTACTGAGCAACTACAAAGCAAGCCACCGCCGGGGCAAAGTCCAGCTCATCGATGCCGGGAAGCTCTACCGCAAACTGCGCAAAAATCTCGGAGACAAAAACTGTGAGCTTGCCCCTGAGCATATCGGGCAAATCGTCGATGCCTATCATGCGATGGCCGAGATCGAGCGGGAGGGGGATGATGGTATCGCCAGCAAGGTGTTTGCCAATGAGGATTTTGGGTATTACAAAGTCAACATCGAGCGCCCCAGAAGGCTCAAAGCCCAGTTGACCCCAGAACGCATCGAGACCCTGCGGTACGACAAAGGGTTGCGTGAGCCGATGGCGTGGGCGTATGGTATGTACGGTGATGCGCTGTATGACGATGTGAAGCGATACGAAAATGAGATACTGGCATGGTGCGAAGAGCAGGAGCTGAACCTCAAAACCAAACAAAAAAACGCACTCGTCAGTCAGGATCTCTGGAACAAACACCATCACCTTCTGGAGGTGGCGAAACATTTGGCCGAAGCGATGGGGGACGAGGAGTATGATGATGTGAACCTCTTCAAAAAAGAGATGGATCGTACCCTCAAAAATCAAGCGATCAAACTCATCGCCCCGGAGAAAAACCTGATCCTCTCCGCGGTGAGCTGGTACGATGAGCACGCAGCCAAAGTGGTCAAAAAGATCCACAAACTCACCGGTGAGAAGCTGGAGAGTCTCTTGACCCGCCTGGGGTGTTCTGAGGCCGACCTGCCCGACCATGGCTACTACCCCACCGACAAGGCAGGCCATTACATCGAGTACGAGAGCGACACCGATCTGCGTGACAGCGAGAACATCCCGCTTGGTGAGGGGATTCACGATTATTTTCTACGGGAGGTCAAACCACACGTCGAGGAGGCCTGGATCGATCTCGACAGCGTCAAAATCGGCTACGAGATCAGCTTCAACCGCTACTTCTACCGACACAAGCCCCTAAGAAATCTCGAAGAGGTCACCGCGGACATTTTGGAGCTTGAAAAGCAGAGCGAAGGGCTTATCCGAGAGATACTGGGGCTTGACGATGCGTAAGTTGGAGAAATATCCGAAGTATAAGGAGAGTGGGGTTGAGTGGATTGGGGAGATTCCGGAGGGGTGGAACCTCGTTCCAATAAGAGCAATATTCAGTGAGAGAAATGAAAAGAACAGTGGTATCAAAACTGACTACATTTTGTCTGTTACAAAAGATCGTGGAGTGATACCCTATGATGAAAAAGGTGCATTAGGAAACAATAAGTCGGAAGATATTGAAAAGTATAAATTGGTATATCCAAATGATTTTGTAATAAATAAAATGAATGTTGTTATAGGCTCTTTGGGGATGTCTAAATATTATGGTGCATTCAGTCATGTATATCTAGTATATAGACCATATAGTGAGAATGTACATATTGAATATTTTTCTTATGTATTCCATAATCCTGTATTTTATAAATCTTTAATACGGATATGTACAGGAATCATGGAATTAAGAGAATCTTTGAATAAAGATGAGTTTAAAAAAGAGTTATTGCCTTTTCCTTCTTATAATGAACAAATCAAAATCGCCAAATACCTCGACCAAAAAACAGCCCAGATAGACAAAGCCATCACCCTCAAAGAACAGCTCATCGAGAAGCTCAAAGAGCGACGGCAGATTCTCATCAACGATGCCGTCACCAAAGGGCTCGATCCGAATGTCAAGATGAAGGAGAGTGGGGTTGAGTGGATTGGGGAGATTCCGGAAGGGTGGGAGGTTAAGAAATTCCGTTTTCTTTTTAATTTTAGTAAAGGCTTGAATATCACTAAAGAAAATTTACAGGAAGAAGGTATTCCATGTGTGAACTATGGAGAAATCCATTCAAAATATGGTTTTGAGCTTGATCCGGAAATACATCCATTAAAATGTGTTAGCAAAGAGTACCTTAAAACATCTGATAAATCTTTTTTAAAAAAAGGAGACTTCATATTTGCGGATACATCGGAAGATATAGAAGCATCAGGTAGTTTTACTTACCTTAAAAGTGAAGTACCTACTTTTGCAGGTTATCACACAATAATCACGAGACTAAAGAAACCAATGGTCAATCGATATATTGCATATTTTTTTGATTCTGATGCCTTTAGAGACCAAGTACGACAAAAAGTAAAAGGGGTGAAAGTATATAGTATTACAAATAATATTTTAAAAGAAACTCTGGTTTGTCTACCACAACTCGAAGAACAGCAAAAAATAGTAAAGTATCTGGACAAAAAAAACAAGAAATTAGATCAAATTATTGTTTTGGAACAACAACAGATAGAAAAGCTCAAAGAGTACAAAGCAACCCTCATCGATTCTGTGGTGACGGGGAAGGTGAGGGTGGTATGAAATACAAGCAAAAAGAGTAACATGAGAATCAGACAAACTCGTATAGTCAATCCCAAGGTGAAGTTGGCTGAATTCAGTCATTATAAAGCATGATATTTGTACAATATTCACCTGTAGGGTGAATATCAAGGACAACTTTTGGAAATCAGGTTTCGAACCAAAAAGCTCGAAAAGCAGTATCTCAATGCACGCGAAGCCGAAAAAGCATACGGCAAACAGGTAGCCAAACGCTACATCATGCGGATCAACATCATCAAAAGCACAAAATGTTTTGATGACCTTTATGCAGTCCCATCGTTGAAATTTCACCCACTCAAAGGAGACCGCGACGGCGAGTATGCCATCGCTCTGACAGGGTTTTACCGATTGATTATCCGTAATGTCGGTGAGATCTATGATATCGTACGCATCGAGGAGGTAAGCAAACATTATGGAGACTAATTACATATCAGATATGGCGATCCATCCCGGCGAACTGCTCGAAGAGACGCTGGAGGAACTGGGCATGAGTCAGGCTGAGCTGGCCAACCGCATGGGGCGTCCCAAACAGATGATCAACGAGATCATCAAAGGCAAAAAGAGTATCACCTCGACCACCGCACTGGAGCTCGAAGACGTGCTCGGCATCCCCTCACACATCTGGCTGGGGTTGGAGAGTGAATACCAGATCGTACTGGCCAAAGCCCAGGAGCGTAAGCAGATGGAAGAAGAGTCCAAGCTCATTTCGCACTTTCCGTATGCCGAATTGGCAAAATACGGTTTTGTCAAAGCGACACGAGTTGCGGTAGAAAAAGTGGAAGAGCTCAAAAGGTTCTTTGGGGTAGCCCGGCTGGTGCAAATATCGCAGGTCAAGGCCTACCAACCGGCATTTCGGGTCTCCGATCACAAGAGCGTATCGCACGAAGCGATCGCCTCGTGGATCCAGGCCGGACGGATCAAAGCAGCACAGATCCAAACAGCCCCTTTTGACAAAAAACGTCTTAAAACATCACTGATTGAGATTCGGGACGCGATGAACATGGAGGATATCAACCAGGCCCTCGACAAAATCAGGCAAATGCTGGCAAGCTGTGGCGTAGCGTTTGTGTTGTTGCCCCATTTCAAAAAAACCAAAGTCAACGGCGCAACATTCTGGGTAGATGACCGGAACAAAGCGGTGATCGTCATGAGTCTCAAGGGGAGTTATTCGGATATGTTCTGGTTCAGCCTTTTTCATGAGATTGGACATATCTTGCTGCATGACAAGCGGGAAGTGTTCCTCGAGGATAGCTACAGCAATAAAGCCCTGCAACAACAGGAAGAAGAAGCCAATCGGTTTGCCCGTGATTTCCTGATTCCGCTGGATCGTTTCGGGCAATTTACCGATAAGGGTGATTTCAGTCCCCAAGCGGTCAAAACATTTGCAGAGGACCTTGGGATCAAACCTTCGATCGTGATCGGACGACTGATGTATGAAGGGTGGGTAAAGTTTGGTGATTATCGGTTGAATCCCATGCGGGATCAATACACATGGGCAGAGACATAATGCACAGCCAAACCAACGAACAGGCTCTGGAGAGCAGCATCGAAAAAGCCCTTGTGGGCAGCTCGCGGGAAGAGCGGGCGGGGCAGGAGGTTTCCGGGATCGCGGAGCCGCCGGTGACGTATGGAGTGCAGCGACACTATTATCCCGGAGATCCCCGGGATTTCCAACCGGAGTATGCCATCGATGAGGTGCGGTTTTGGCACTTTCTGGAGACGACGCAGCCCGAAGAGCTGGCCAAACTCACGAGGGATCCCCACTACAAACTCAAGATCGTTCAACGCCTTGACAAAATGATCAAAAAATACGGCACACTGTATGTTCTGAAAAAGGGGCTATCGGTTGAAGACGCCCATTTTACCCTGATGTATGTGGCTCCCCTGCCATCGAGCTCAGCCGAAACCAAAAAAAGGTTTGCCAGTAATGAGTTTAGCGTGACGCGGCAGGTACGTTATTCGTTGAGCAATCCGGGAGAAGAGATCGACATGGTGCTCTTCATCAACGGGCTGCCCATCATCACCCTGGAACTCAAGAACCCATCCACCGGCCAGAACGCCCGCATCCACGGTCAACGCCAATACCGCGAAGAACGGGATCCCTCCCAGCCGCTGCTTCAGTTTGGCCGCTGCATCGTCCACATGACGGTGGATACCGATGAGGTCTATATGACCACACGTCTCTCAGGCAAGAAGACCATCTTCCTTCCGTTCAATCAAGGCAACCACCACGGCAAAGGGAACCCCGTCAACCCCAACGGCCACAAAACCGCTTACCTCTGGGAAGAGATCTTCACCCAACCCTCCCTGGCCAACATCATTCACCATTTTGTCCGGCTGGACGGTACGCGCAAGGATCCCCTCTCCAAACGCACACTCTATTTCCCCCGATACCACCAGCTGGATGTGGTGCGCCGGATCGTGCGCGATGCCAGCGAACACGGTGTCGGCAGAACCTATCTTATCCAGCACAGTGCCGGAAGCGGCAAGTCCAACTCCATCACCTGGGCGGCTTACCAGCTGATCGAGACCTACCCCGTCCGTGACGATCTGCCCGGGAGTCATGGAGTGGATACGCCGTTGTTCGACTCGGTGATCGTGGTGACCGACCGGCGGCTGCTGGACAAACAGCTGCGGGAAAATATCCGGGATTTCAGCGAGGTCAAAAACATCGTCGCCCCCGCCCTCTCGTCCCGGGAGCTCAAAACCAGCCTCGAAGCGGGCAAAAAGATCATCATCACCACGATCCAGAAGTTTCCCTTCATCGTGGATGGAATGGCCGATCTGAGTGACCGACGGTTTGCGGTGGTGATCGATGAGGCTCACAGCTCTCAGAGCGGTGCCGCGCACGACAGCATGAATGTGGCTCTTGGGGAGGATCTCGATGCCCAGGATGCCATCATCGAAGCGATGAAGCGGCGCAAAATGAAAGGCAACGCCTCGTATCTGGCCTTTACCGCCACGCCCAAACCGATCACGTTGGAGAAATTTGGACAAAAACAGGAAGACGGAAGTTTCAAGCCGTTCCATCTCTACTCGATGAAGCAGGCGATCGAAGAGGGGTTTATCCTCGATGTGCTGGCCAACTATACGACATACAAAAGCTACTACGAGATCGAAAAATCGATCGCCGACAACCCGCGGTTTGATACGACAAAAGCGCAGAAAAAGCTTCGGGCCTATGTGGAGCGGGATCAGCGCACTGTCGCCACCAAGGCGGAGATCATGCTGGAGCATTTTCTCCACCATGTGGTCAACACCCGCAAGCTCAAAGGCAAAGCCAAAGGGATGGTGGTCACACAGAGCATCGAATCGGCGATTTTGTACCATCAGGCTCTCGAGAAGATCCTCCGGGACAAGGGGGCGCCTTTTGAGATACTGATCGCCTTTTCCGGGAAGAAGAGTGTGAATGGCATCGAGTACACCGAGGAGAGCATCAACGGCTTTGCCGGCAAGGATATCGCCGAGAAATTCGATGAAGATCGCTACCGTCTGCTGGTGGTGGCGAACAAATTTACCACCGGTTTCGACCAGCCGAAACTGACTGCGATGTATGTGGACAAAAAACTCCAGGGGGTGCAGGCCGTACAGACCCTCTCCCGCCTCAACCGGGCAAACGCCAAACTGGGCAAAAAGACCGAAGATCTGTTTGTGCTCGATTTTTTCAATACCGCTGAGGAGATCAAAGCAGCGTTCGATCCGTTTTATACCGCTACGACACTCAATTCGGCCACCGATGTCAATGTCCTCCACGAACTCAAAGAGCACCTTGACGAAGCAGGGGTATATGAAACCCGCGAGATTGAAGTGTTTGTCGAAAAATATTTCGCTGGAGTGGAGGCGGGTGAGCTGAGCCCCATGATCGATACCGCGGCCGAGCGGTTCAACCGTGAGCTGGAGTGGGACGATACCGAAAAAGCCGACTACAAGATCAAAGCCAAGCAGTTTGTAAAAATCTACGGTCAGATGGCCTCGATTCTGCCATACGAGATCGTGGCGTGGGAGAAGCTGTTTTGGTTTTTGAAATTTTTGATACCGAAGATGATCGTGCAGGATCGGGAGGCCGATGCGATCGATGCCCTGCTCGAGTCGGTCGATCTCTCTACTTACGGTCTGGAGCGTACACGGGTGGGCATGACCATCGGACTGGACGAGAGAACCACCGAGGTCGATCCGCAAAATCCCAATCCCAGAGGGGTACACGATGCCGATCGTGAACAGGATCCTCTCGATGCGATCATCCGTGATTTCAACGATCGTTGGTTTCAGGGATGGGATGCCACACCCGAAGAACAGCGGATCCGGTTCCTCTCGCTGGCCCAAAAGATCCAGGAGCACCCCGACTACCAGACCAAATACCTCGACAATCCCGATCCACAGAACCGCGATCTGGCCTACGCAAAGATTTTCGGTGAAGTGATGCAGCAACAGCGCAGAGCCGAATTGCAACTCTACAAGAAGATTTCAGAAGATGATGCGTTCAAGCAGGCGATGCAGGACACGATCAAGCGATTACTGCTGGCGAGTTGATTCTTGGATATGCTTGTTTCAAGGGAGTATATGGCAGAGAGGAAGGGATTCGAACCCTCGATAGGTTTCCCTATACACGCGTTCCAGGCGTGCGCCTTCGACCACTCGGCCACCTCTCTACAGATGAAGACTGCGTTAGCAGGGGCGCAATTATAACCCAAAGTAGATAAAAGAGTTATTAGATATTCTTCGCTATAATGCGCGTGCCTCTTGTTAGACCTGTGCAACGTCCATGCGGGACAACGGGTCAGGATGGGAACATAGCAGCCCACCCCGCCTGGTCGGGTGCCGCAGGGATCTGGCAGGAGGTTCTTCCCTATTCGTTGACCACACTCCACTCATAGAACGGTATCCCCTCGAAAACGATCTCTCCCAGTTCGAACCGGTAGCGGTTGGCGACGCTTACCAGTGCCACCGATGTGATCCCGTGCTGCCTGAGGATGGTGATGCGGTCGTACATCTGGCGCCACGCCTCCTCCTCGCTCACAAAAGGAGCCGGCAGGATCAACATGCCTCCGCCCATCCGGTAGCCGTAGCTCCCCAGCGCCTCAAAGGCAAACCGGTGTTTGATCAGCGCCAGCACCACCATGCTCTCGAACGTCACCGCGAACGATTGTCCCCGGTGGAGATAGGCCGAGAGGGCGTAGTCGTAGAGGAACATCCGGCGCCCCCCTTTGGTGAGCACATCTTCGACAAAAAAGATCACCTTCTCCCGCTCCAGCTGTCGCAGGGTGCGGTAGAGCCAGTCCTTGGAGATGCGGAACGACTCGCGGGCGTAGGTGTAGAGCTGATGGGCCGTCACCCGCCGCCCCTGGAAGCGGGCGAGGATCAGCATCAGGCGGCTCTCATCCGCATGGAACGCCCCCCAGAAGACCCCCCGCATCGCCACCGGGAGCGTGCCGCTGTCCTCGTAGGCCAGTGCCGGAAGCGTGCCCACCTTGAGGAAACGGTTGAAGCTCTGGGTAGCGGAGCGGTCGGAGCCGAACGAGAGGAACTCCTCGTAGTCCAGCCCGAACAGCTCATAGGCGGCCAGACCGCTATCGGGCAGCGGGGTGCGGGAGACGACGATGCACTGCTCCACCTGCGGAAGGCGGTCAAGGAACCCCTCGTAGTAGTGGTCCAGCACCACCGTGGTGATCCCCTCTTCGGCCGCGAAGGTCTCCAGCTCGGTCACCTCGATATCCTCCAGCGCAAAGACCGGATCGAGGCAGTCGATGTAGAGCCACGCCGGCGACTCCCGTGCATTGAGCCAGGCGATCACCAGCGTGGTCTTGCCCACGCCCCGGGCGCCGTAGAGCTGGAAGGAGCCGCGTTCGGGGAGGGTGAGCTTGCGCGGGTGGAAACGGCGGTTGCGGACCCGTTCATGGTAAAAAACGTCGAGAATATCCATAAGTTTCCTTTTTGGAAGGAAAGTTTTTTGCCATTGTACCCTTTTTTGCACAAAAAGCAAGCATCCTCATACCTCCGGGTGGGTATAATCTCCCTCCCAATTTGGGCACCAGTCTATTTTATATGTTGGGAAACCAACGAGTTCTTTAAAGGAAAACAATGGAAAAGATTCGATTGAAGCTGAAAGCTTACGATCACCGTGTTTTGGACCGCTCTGTCGCCTCCATCGTGGATGCAGTCAAGCGTACCGGCGCCGAGATCCGTGGACCGATCCCGATGCCGACCAAGATCAAACGTTACACCGTGCTGCGCTCACCGCACATCAACAAAGACAGCCGTGAGCAATTCGAGATCCGCATCCATGCCCGCATGATCGAGATCGTCTCGGCCACATCCGACACCATCGATTCGCTGATGAAACTGGATCTGGCGCCCGAGGTCGAAGTCGAGATCCGGTCGATGGATAAGTAAGGAGGTCCGGAATGGAATTTATCGTAGAAAAAATCGGCATGAGCCGTACCATCAATGTTCCTGCTGTTCCCGTGACCCTTCTGAAGGTGATCGACACCAAAGTGTGCGAAGTCCGTGAAGACGGCAAAGCACTGGTGGCATACAACAGCAGCAAAAAGATCAACAAAAGCATCGAAGGCCAGCAGAAGAAGTATGGCATCGACAAGCAGTTCAATAAGTTCATGACCATCGAAGTGGCCGAGGGTGCCCAGCCGGGTGATCTCGACACTGCACCGCTGGCCGAGGCTGCTGTGGTCAAAACCTCCTTCCGCACCAAAGGTCGCGGTTTCCAGGGGGGGATGAAACGGCACGGATTTGGCGGCGGACCGGCTTCACACGGTCACCGCTTCGGTCGCCGGATCGGTTCGATCGGTAACGCCGAGTGGCCCGGACGGGTCCAGCCCGGTCAGAAGATGCCCGGTCAGTACGGCAACACCCAGGTGACCGTCAAGAACGAGGTGCTCTCTTATGATGCCGAGAACGGCATCCTGGTGCTCAAAGGAGCCGTACCCGGTCACAAGGGTGCACGAGGTTTGGTAAGGATCGTTAAATGAGTAAAGCAACCGTAATCACAACAAACGACCTCCCGAAAAGCTTTCTGGAGGTCCATCCGCACAACCTGTACCTGTATTGCAAAGCCTACGCGGCCAACCTGCGCGCCAACACCGCGCAGACCAAGAACCGCTCGGCCGTCAGTGGCGGGGGCAAGAAACCCTTCGCGCAAAAAGGGGGCGGACGGGCCCGTCAGGGTTCGATCCGGGCACCCCACTTCCGTGGCGGTGGCGTGGTCTTCGGTCCGAGTACCGATCGCAACTACACACAGAAAGTGAACAAGAAGCAGAAGCGTCTGGCGCTCATGCACGCACTGGCAGAGAAAGCGGCCAACGAAAAACTCTTCGTCGTCGACAGCATCGCCATCGAGAGCGGCAAGACCAGGGACGCCAAAGCGTTCCTGCGTGATTTCGATCAGCGGGACCTGCTGGTGGTCAAAGAGATGATCGATGACAAGACCTTCCTGGCGTTCCGTAACCTTCAGGAGAGTTACCTGATCGAGCCCAACGAGCTCAACGGATACCTCGCCGCGGCGTACCACGCGATCGTGATCGAGAAATCCGTGTTCGAACAATTGACGAAAGAGGCGTAATCATGGCAGACATTACCGATATCAAATCCATCATGTATACCGAGAAGAGTCTCGAACTGCAGGAAGAGGGGATCCTCGTCGTCCAGACGACCCCCCGCATGACCAAGAACGGACTCAAAGAGGTGTTCCGTGAGTATTTCGGCATCAAACCGCTGCGCGTCAACTCACTGCGAATGAACGGCAAAGTGAAGCGATTCAAAGGGGTCGAGGGGAAACGCCCGGACAGTAAGAAATTTTACGTCAAGCTCCCCGAAGACGCCAAGATCGAAAGCTTAGCGGTATAAGGGAGAGAGCATGGCAATCAAAACATACAAACCAACCACACCGTCACGTCGCTACATGACGAACCTCGACAGCGGGGACATCACAGCCAAGGCCAGCGTACGCAGCCTGCTGAAGAAGCTCCCCGCCCACGCCGGTCGCAACAGCTACGGACGCATCACCTCCCGCCACAAGCAGGCCGGAGCCAAAAAACTCTACCGCATCATCGACTTCAAACGGAACAAGTTCGGTGTCGAGGGGACTGTAGCGACCGTCGAGTACGATCCGTACCGCAACTGCCGCATCTGCCTCGTCAAGTACACCGACGGTGACCGCCGTTACGTCCTCCAGCCCAAAGGGCTCAAAGTGGGCGACAAGATCATGGCGGCCGAGGCGGGCCTGGACATCAAGCCCGGCAACGCGATGAAGCTCAAGAACATCCCCGTCGGTACCCTGGTCCACAACATCGAAATGAACCCCGGTCAGGGGGGCAAGCTCGCCCGCTCCGCCGGCGGATACGCGCAGATCATGGGCCGCGAGGGCAAATACGTCTCTTTGCGTCTGCCCTCCAGCGAGATGCGCTACATCCTCGGTGAGTGCATGGCCACCATCGGCACCGTGGGCAACGAGGACTTCGCCAACATCGTCATCGGGAAGGCCGGCCGCAGCCGCCACCTCGGTATCCGTCCGCAGACCCGCGGTTCGGCGATGAACCCGATCGATCACCCCCACGGTGGTGGTGAGGGCAAGACCAACTCCGGTCGCCATCCGGTATCCCCCTGGGGTATGCCGACCAAGGGCTACAAGACACGCAAGAAGAAAGCCAGCGACAAGCTGATCATTTCTCGAAGAAAAAAGAAGTAAGGGGCTAAGCATGGCAAGATCAACAAAAAAAGGTCCATTCATCGATGAGCACCTGATGAAAAAGGTACTCAAGGCCAAGGAAGAGAAATCGACCAAGCCCATCAAAACATGGTCACGTCGTTCGGTTATCTTCCCGGAGTTCATCGGTTTGACGATCAATGTACACAACGGACGCAAGTTCGTCCCCGTGTTCATTACCGAGAACCATGTCGGATACAAGCTGGGTGAATTCGCTCCCACCCGGACATTCAAGGGACACAAGGGCAGTGTCCAGAAAAAGGTAGGCTGATCATGAGCAAAGCACTGTTGAAATTCGTTCGTGTTTCACCGACCAAAGCGCGCCTGATCGCCCGTGAGGTCCAGGGGATGAACGCCGAGCTGGCTCTGGCCGCGCTGGAGTTCATGCCCAACAAGGCTGCCGGCATCATCAGCGGGGTCATCGCCAGCGCGGTGGCCAACGGCGAGTATGAGCCCGAAGAGGTGATCATCACCTCCTGCCGCGTCGATAAAGCCGCGGTCATGAAGCGGTGGCGTCCGCGCGCCCGGGGTACGGCCAGCCGGATCATCAAGCCTACGGCGCACATCTACGTCGAAGTAGCGACCGTCGCCGAGGTGGAGAAGGCCCAGGCCGAGCGCACCGCCAAAAAAGCGGCCCCCAAAGCGAAAAAAACCGCCGAGGCCCCCAAAGCCAAAGCGGCCGAAAAAGCGGCAGAGCCCAAAGCGGAGGCACCCAAAAAGGAAGCCCCCAAAAAGGAAGCCCCCAAAGCCGCTTCCGAGAAAAAAGGTGACGATCTGACCAAGATCAAAGGGATCGGCAAGGTCTACGCCGGCAAACTCAACGACGAGGGGATCCATACCTTCGAGGATGTGGCCAACATGACCGACGAGCAGATCGCTATGATGGAAGAGAAATACACCTTCAAAGGTGACTTCCGTGAATCAGTCGCTGACGCGAAAAACATCGTAAACCAAAAGGAAGCGTAATGGGTCAGAAAGTCAATCCTATCGGTCTCAGACTCGGGATCAACCGCAACTGGGAGTCGCGCTGGTTCCCGGCCAAGGATCGTGCGGCCAACTTCATCGCTGAAGATTACAAGATCCGCAAGTTCCTCAAAAAAGAGCTCTTCTACGCCGGGGTGAGCAACATCATCATCGAGCGTACCGTCAAAAAAGTACGCCTCACCATCGTCACCGCCCGCCCGGGGATCATCATCGGGAAAAAAGGTGCCGACATCGAGAAGCTCAAGAAGACACTGGTGAAGATGCTCGGAAAAGACATCGCCATCAACATCAAGGAAGAGAAACGTCCCCAGGCCTCCGCACAGCTGGCGGCCGAGAACGTCGCAACACAGCTTGAGCGCCGTGTCGCCTTCCGCCGGGCGATGAAAAAGGTGATCCAGGGAGCCCTCAAATCGGGCGCCAAAGGGATCCGTATCTCCGTAGCCGGTCGTCTGGGCGGAGCCGAAATGGCCCGGACCGAGTGGTACCTCGAGGGACGCGTGCCGCTGCACACCCTGCGTGCCAAGATCGACTACGGATTTGCCGAAGCGCACACCACCTACGGGATCATCGGGATCAAAGTCTGGATCTTCAAAGGCGAAGTCCTCCAGAAAGGGATCCAGCCCGAGCCCAAAGAGCGTGAAGGTGGACGCAGAGCCCCCCGAAAGCGAGGTGAATAATCATGTTGATGCCCAAACGTACCAAATGGAGAAAACAGCAAAAAGGCCGTAACCGCGGCAAATCGCATCGCGGAAACCGCATCGAATTCGGTGAGTTCGCGATCAAGGCGATCGAAGCCGGACGGATCGATTCGCGCCAGATCGAAGCGGCGCGGATCACCATGACCCGGAAGGTCAGCCGGACCGGAAAGACCTGGATCCGGGTCTTCCCCGACAAGCCGCTGACCAAGAAGCCCCTCGAGACCCGGATGGGTAAAGGTAAAGGGGCCGTCGAGAAGTGGGTCATGAACATCAAGCCCGGACGGATCATCTTCGAGATGGCCGGGGTTGAGGAGAAACTGGCACGCGAGGCCCTGACGCTGGCGCGTCACAAGCTGCCGTTCAAGACCAAGATCATTTCCGCAAAGGACAGCAATGAAATTTACTGATATTCAAGACAAAAGTGTCGCGGAACTCGAGAGCATGCTCAAAGAGAAAAAGCTGGAGCTCTTTACGCTCAAAGCCAAACTCAAGACCATGCAGTTGACCAACACCAGTGAACTGCGCGCCGCCAAAAAAGACATCGCGCGCATCCAGACGGCATTGACAGCCGCACGAAACAACTAAGGGGTATGGCATGCCAAAACGCGTAATTTCAGGAACCGTGATCAAAAAAGCCGGCGACAAGACGGCGACGGTATTGGTAGAGAGAAAGGTGCTTCATCCCCGTTACCACAAAACGGTGAAGCGCTTCAAAAAATATCTGGTGCACGATGAGAAGAACGAAGTCAACGTCGGCGACAGCATCAGCGCGATCGAGTGTCGCCCGCTGTCAAAGAACAAAAGCTTCCGTCTGCTTGAGATCACCAAGAGAGGAGAGGCGTAATGATCCAGAGTTTTACCCGATTGAACGTCGCGGACAACAGCGGCGCGAAAGAGATCATGTGCATCAAGGTGCTCGGCGGATCCAAACGCCGCTACGCATCGGTAGGTGACGTGATCGTCGCTTCGGTCAAAAAGGCGATCCCCAACGGCAAAGTCGCCAAAGGAAAAGTGGTCAAAGCCGTCGTCGTGCGCACCAAAAAAGAGGTGCAGCGCGAGAACGGCTCCCTGATCCGCTTCGACGACAACGCCGCGGTGATCATTGACGACAAAAAAGAGCCCATTGGTACCCGTATCTTCGGCCCGGTCGGTCGCGAGACCCGCTACGCCGGCTTCATGAAGATCGTATCTTTGGCCCCGGAGGTATGGTAATGGCACAGAAAAAATTCAAGATCAAAAAAGGGGACCAGGTGATGATCATCGCCGGGGACGACAAAGGGAAGACCGGTGAGGTCCTCAAGGTCCTGACCAAGCAGGACGCCGTCATCGTCGCCGGAGCGAAGATCGCCAAAAAAGCGGTCAAGCCCAGCGAGCAGAACAAAGAGGGCGGCTTCGTGAACAAAGAGATGCCCATCCACATCTCCAACGTCAAAAAAGTCGAGGGGTAATCCATGAGCAGAATGAAAGACAAATACAAAGAGATCGTCCCGGCCCTCCGTGAGGAACTGGCGATCGCCAACCCGATGCAGACCCCCAGGCTCGAGAAGATCGTCATCAGCGTTGGTGCCGGTGAAGAGGGCAAAGACAGCAAACTGATCCAGAACATGGCCGACACCATCAGCCTGATTGCCGGTCAGCATGCGGTCATCACGCTGGCCAAAAAGTCGGTCGCGGGCTTCAAGGCGCGCGAAGGGGCTCCCAGCGGGATCAAAGTGACCCTCCGCGGTGAGAACATGTACAACTTCCTGGACAAACTCATCTCGATCGCCCTCCCGCGGGTCAAAGACTTCCGCGGGGTACCCCGCAAAGGCTTCGACGGCCGGGGCAACTACAACTTCGGTCTGGATGAGCAGCTGATGTTCCCCGAAGTGGTCTACGACAACATCATGAAGACCCACGGGATGAACATCACCATCGTCACCAGTGCGGACGAGGACAAAGCTGCCTTTGCCCTGCTCGAAAAACTGGGCATGCCGTTTGCGAAAGGGAGAAAATAATGGCCAAGAAATCGATGATCAACAAGCAGCAGCGCAAACAGAAGTTTGCGGTGCGCGAATACACACGCTGTAACATCTGCGGACGTCCCCACTCGGTCTATCGTGACTTCGGGATTTGCCGTGTATGTTTGAGAAAAATGGCCTCGGAAGGCCTCATCCCCGGCATGCGCAAAGCAAGCTGGTAACAAGGAGTAACGGATGATGACAGATAGAATTGCAGACTCTCTTACTCGGATAAGAAACGCAGCCGGGCGCAAACTCGATACCACGACACTGCTGCACTCGAAGACCATCGAGGCGATCGTTTCTATTCTGGTAGACAAAGGATACCTCGAGAACTACAGTGTCGAAGAGGACGGAGCCAAAAAGAGCATCAAAGTGGTGCTCAAGTACGATGATGAGGGCAACAGCGTGATCAACGAGATCAAAAAGATCTCCAAGCCCGGTCGCCGTATCTACAAAGGCAAAGATGAGATCAAACGGTTCAAGAACGGCTACGGTACGCTGATCGTTTCGACCTCTCAGGGTGTGCTTCCCAACGACGAAGCCTTCAAACGCGGTGCAGGCGGCGAAGTCCTCTGCAGTATCTGGTAAAGGAGGCGAGCAATGTCACGTGTAGGAAAAGAGCCGGTCGTAATCCCCGGCGGAATCGACGTATCGCTGGACGGCACCGAGATCGTAGTCAAAAAAGGCAACACTGAGAAGCGTCTCGAGACGCATGGCCGTGTCAAGGTAGAGATCAAAGAGAACGAAGTGGTCATCAGCCGCAACGGCGAGGACAAGCAGTCCTCCGCCTACTGGGGCACCTACCGCTCTCTGCTGAACAACGTGGTCATCGGGCTCGACAAGGGTTTCACCCGCTCACTCGAGATCAACGGGGTCGGTTACCGTGCCGCGATCAACGGCAAGACCCTTGAGCTTCAGCTGGGCTTCTCGCATCCGATCGAGTACACCATCCCTGAAGGGCTGGAGGTCAAGGTGGACAAGAACATCATCACCATCACCGGTGATGACAAGCAGGCGGTTGGACAGGCCGCCGCTGAGATCCGTGCCTTCCGTCCGCCCGAGCCGTACAAAGGCAAAGGGGTCAAGTACACCGACGAAGTGATTATCCGCAAAGCCGGTAAAACAGCAGCCAAGTAAGGGGTAGAAGCATGTTGAAAAGTATCCAGAAAAAGAAAAACCGTGTCGCCACACAGCGCAAGCGCCGTGTCCGCGGCAAGATCCGCGGTACCGCCGAATTGCCCCGCGTGAGCGTGTTCCGCTCCAACAAGCATTTTTATGCCCAGGCGATCAACGATGACCTCGGTGTGACCCTGGCCTACGCCGACGGGCGCAAGATGGGGCTCAAGGCCACCCGCGAAGATGTCAAAGCCATCGCCGCCGATCTGGCCGACAAACTGAAAGCTGCCAAGATCGAGACCATCGTCTTCGATCGTAACGGTTATCTCTACCACGGCGTGGTCGCATCGTTCGCTGATGCGCTCCGCGAAGCCGGCATCAAGTTCTAAGGAAACGCGCATGGAAAACATTAACAGAGAAGATTTCGAAGAAGCCATCGTCAACATCGGCCGGGTGACCAAAGTCGTCAAAGGGGGACGCCGTTTCCGCTTTACTGCTCTGGTCGTTGTGGGGGATCGCAACGGAACCGTCGGCTACGGCTACGGCAAAGCCAAAGAGGTGCCCGATGCGATCAAAAAAGCGGTCGATGATGCGTTCAAGAACCTGGTCAAGATCAACCTCAAGGGGAGCACCATCGCCCACGACATTGAGCACAAGTTCAACGCCAGCCGCATCGTTCTGCGCCCGGCAAGTGAAGGTACCGGTGCCATCGCCGGTGGTGCCGCACGTCCCGTGATCGAACTGGCCGGGATCAAAGACGTCATCGCCAAATCGATCGGGTCCAACAACCCCAACAACCTCGTGCGCTGCACCATTCAGGCGCTGACACGAATCAAAGGCTAAGGAGCACTCATGAGTCTGCACAATCTTCAACCGGCTCCCGGCTCGACCCGCAACCGCAAACGTGTCGGTCGCGGTCAGGGATCGGGTACCGGCAAAACAGCCGGCCGTGGTCAGAACGGTCAGAAATCCCGCAGCGGTTACAGCAAAAAGCGCGGGTTTGAGGGGGGGCAGCAGCCGCTCTACAAGCGCCTGCCCAAGGTTGGCTTCACTTCCCGCGTGGAGAAGCCCTACGTCATCAACATCGCACGGATCAAAGCGGTGGCCGAACTGGATGAGATCACGCTTGAGACCATCCGCTCCGTCCACAAGATGGGCAAGAACGTCACCCGCGTCAAGCTGATCGGCGCCGGGGCCAAAGCACTCGCGTCCAAGATCAAAGACGACGCCGTCACTACCAGCGGTAAATGACCATGAACGCGCTTACCAAAAAGATCCTCATTACGCTGGGGTTTCTTTTTGCCTATCGCGTGCTGGCGTACATCCCGACCCCCGGGGTCGATCTGGATGTGATCAAGAACTTCTTTGATCAAAACACCAACAATGCACTCGGTATGGCAAACATGTTCAGCGGGAACGCACTGCGCCGCCTGAGTATCATCTCTCTGGGGATCATGCCCTACATTACCGCCTCCATCGTCATGGAACTCCTCGCTGCCACCTTCCCCGCACTCGGACAGATGAAAAAAGAGCGTGATGGTATGCAGAAATACATGCAGATTATCCGTTATTTCACGATCTTTATTACCATTGTTCAAGCCATCGGTGTTTCGATCGGACTGCAGAGCATGACTGGAGCCAACGGCCAGAGCGCGGTAATGATCGATACGACCACGTTCGTCATTCTGGCGACGTTCTCGATGTTGACCGGAACCATGCTGCTGATGTGGATCGGTGAACAGATCACCCAGAAAGGTATCGGCAACGGAATCTCTCTGATCATCTTCGCCGGTATCGTCTCCCGTATCCCCTCGGCGATCAGCAACACCATCGCCTCGGTCAACGCCGGCACGATGAGCTTCCTGGTGGTCCTGGCGATCGCGGCGATCATTCTGGTCACCATCGGGATCATCATTTACGTCGAGCTGGGGGAGCGCCGTATCCCCATCAGCTACTCGCGCAAGACCATTATGCAGAACCAGAACAAACGGGTGATGAACTACATCCCGGTCCGGGTCAACCTCTCGGGTGTTATCCCCCCGATCTTTGCCTCGGCGGTGCTGATGTTCCCGCTGACCCTTCTGCAGGCGAGTACCAATCCCTACGTCACCCGTATCGCGGACTTTTTGGCACCGGGTGGCCTGGCGTACAATGTCATCATGTTTATCCTGATCATCTTTTTCGCCTTTTTCTACGCCTCGATCGCGTTCAATGCCAAAGACATCGCTGACAATCTCAAACGCCAGGGGGGCTTTATCCCCGGCGTTCGCCCGGGTGAACATACCCGCGAGTTCCTCAACGATGTGGCGAGCAAACTGACGGTGTGGGGTGCGATCTATCTGGGTCTCATCTCGACGCTGCCTTTTATCCTCATCAATACGATGGGTGCAGCGTTCTACTTCGGGGGCACTTCGGTCCTGATCATCGTGCAGGTGGCCCTCGATACGATGCGGAAAATCGAAGCTCAGCGCACCATGAGCCAGTACGAAACGCTTGGCGCTGTAGGTCTCTGATGGCCATCGCACTGCGTAAACCTGCCGAGATCGACAAGCTCCGCGCTGCGGGGCGGATCGTCGGCCAGACCCTCCAATACCTCCAGGAAAATGTCCGCCCCGGTATGACCCTCAAAGAGGTCGATGCGATGGGCGAAGCCTATCTGCGTGATCTGGGGGCGGAACCCTCCTTCAAAGGGCTGTACGGCTTTCCCGCTGCGGTGTGCACCTCGCTCAATGAAGTGATCATCCACGGCGTGCCTACCGATACGGTGTTGCAGGAGGGGGATATCCTCGGCATCGATATCGGCTCCAAACTCGACGGCTACTACGGCGATGCGGCGATCACGATCCCCATCGGCAAGGTCTCGGCCGAAGACGAAGCGCTCATCGCCTGTTCCAAAGAGGCTCTTGAGATGGCGATCGAGGCGATCCGCCCCGGGATGCGTTTCAAAGAGCTCAGCGATCTGCTCGAGCGGTTCATCACCGAACGGGGCTATGTGCCGCTTCGGGACTACTCGGGACACGGTATCGGCACCCAGCCGCACGAAGAGCCTTCCATCCCCAACTACGTCGAAGGCAAACCCAAACAGGGCCCCAAGATCAAGAACGGCATGGTCTTCTGCCTCGAGCCGATGATCTGTCAGCAGGATGGAGAGCCGGTGGTATGGGACGATCAGTGGTCGGTCGAGAGTGCGGACGGACTGCGCACGGCCCACTACGAGCATCAGGTCGCCGTCGTGGACGGCAAAGCCGTGGTGCTGACCGAGCCGTAGGCTCCACGATGGGTACACGATACGCGTGTACACTGAACACAAAAACAAAAGGAACATCATGGCAAAAGACGACGTCATTGAGATCGACGGCAAAGTGATCGAGGCGCTTCCCAACGCAACCTTCCGCGTGGAGCTGGACAACGGACACGTGATCCTCTGCCACATCGCCGGCAAGATGCGGATGCACTACATCAAGATCCTCCCCGGTGACCGCGTCAAAGTGGAGCTGACCCCCTACAGCCTCGACAAAGGCCGCATCACATTCCGGTATAAATAATCCCGGAATATTCCCCCGGTTGACAGGCGGACCCATGGGCCGCCTCAGCCAAATATGACAATCTGACATATTTTTACCTCTCCCCTCTTTTTTACTTTACAATACGTCTATCCTGTTTGACAAGGAAGAGAGATGACAGCACTGCGAGACCTCCACCGGGATGACAAACCGAGAGAAAAACTCATCGCCCGGGGCGTACAGGCACTCAAAGATGACGAACTGATGGCGTTGCTGCTGGGACGCGGTATCCGGGGCAAAGATGTGCGCAAACTCGCGCGCGAGATCACCCTGCTGCTGGGTGACAACCCGGAGGGGTTGACACTTGACACCCTGCTGGCGATCCACGGGCTGGGTGTGGCCAAAGCATCCCAGATCCTGGCAACCCTCGAACTGGGACGCCGCCACCACACCCGGGATACCCTTCGCCTCAGAGACGCGGCGGAGGTGTTCGCCCACCTGCGCACCTACGCTGGCCGATCGCAGGAGCATTTCCTCTCCATTACCCTCGACGGCGCTTCCCGTCTGATCCGGACCCGCACGGTCTTTATCGGCACCCTCAACCAGTCCCTCGTCCACCCCCGGGAGGTCTTCGCCGACGCCATCGCCGACCGGGCCGCCGGGATCATCATCGCCCACAACCACCCCTCCGGCACTCTGGAGCCCAGCCGCTCCGACCTCCAGATCACCCAACGCCTCAAAGAGGTCGCCAAACTCGTCGGCATCGAACTGCTCGATCACGTAATCCTGACCCAAGAGGGGTATTACAGCTTTTCGGATGAGGGGATGCTGTGAATGAAGTATCTTTGCGACGTTGGGAAAGATTGTGCTATAATAACAAGGTTGTCTGCCTTGGCAGACAACCTTTTGACAGTATAAGGCCAAACCAGTTGCGAGGCTGGGACGGAAAGCCACGGGTCTCTCGAAGACAGCCGGGTTGCACTGAATCGAAGATAATGCTGTGCGCAGTGCGCATGGCTTTATACTCCATTCTCTATCAGGGTACACCTCTGTACCGCTGAACTTCGTCTCAACCCCTCTAAAGTATAGCCTGTGTTCGGATCAGGGATAAATCAGATTACCGTACATACAGGCAGATGGAACAAAGGGGAAAACCATGAAAACCATGACAGGAGTTATCCTCTCAGGAGCGCTGATGGTGTTGCTGGGCGGTTGTGAATCAACCGAAGAAATTGTGAAAGTCACTCAAGGTGGGGAGGAAACCACACAGGTAGTCGAAGGTGGTGGCAGTGACACCGCTGCGGAACAGAACCTCTCCCAGGCACCAGATACGAATCGTACCACCCGAAACGATCCGCCGATGGCAACAACACCAGGAGGAGAGGAGACAGCGGTACCGGATGAGGGGGATGCCGGGCAGACCGATCAGGCAACCGCCGATACGACACCGCCGGTGATCACGCTTCGGGGTAAAAAACGGATGACCATCCGGCAGGGAGAGCGATACGTCGATCCGGGTATCGTCGTGACCGACAACCGGGATGGGCGGATCACCGTCACGGTCAAAGGGGAGGTTGACACCTCGCGCCCGGGGACCTACACCCTTGTCTA